>Ga0222646_100030_pt1 | contig 61566 bp, 45 predicted proteins | sample AntAcemetagen293_FD_179819 | JGI IMG/M metagenome (GOLD analysis project Ga0222646, IMG submission 179819) | Saline water microbial communities from Ace Lake, Antarctica - #293 | ecosystem: Environmental > Aquatic > Non-marine Saline and Alkaline > Saline | place: Antarctica: Ace Lake | collected... | reverse complement strand
GTAGTCGGTTTTGTAGGGTGGGAAAAGTGGCAAAATTGCGACACACCCTCCGACACACCAAGCGACACACCTAAAGCCACGAATATAAAGGCTTTAAGCACTATACGCGACACACCCTCCGACACACCAAGCGACACACCTAAAGCCACGAATATAAAGGCTTTAAGCACTATACGCGACACACCCTCCGACACACCAAGCGACACACCTAAAGCCACGAATATAAAGGCTTTAAGCACTATACGCGACACACCCTCCGACACACCCTCCGACACACAAAGAAACAACAATGTTTTAAACAAGTTAAAAGACAATGCTTGTTTTGACAACAAGCCGGTGCTTGAAACCTTCCTACAAGAAAGAACAGATGCGTTTGAAGATTTCTGGAAAACATACAGCGAAAGTAAAGTTTTAATTGGTGGTAAAAACAAAGCACCAAAGGCAAAAACCAAATCAAAATTTTTGAATGAAACCTTCCCAGCTTCAAAAATCAGAAGCATGGGGTTAGAGGCATTTGATCAAGAGGTCGAGTCATTACTGGATCTGGTTTGGTTGGTTTACTCAGACATTGCTCAACATAAAAAAACAAATACCCGTTCAGATTGGTTTAACCACGAAAACATGTGGCCTGCAAAGTTCTTGTCCAACGCACAGTGGAGGGATGAAGCATGAGCCAACTCAATGTCCCACCTCAAAGCATGGAAGCAGAGCAAGCGGTACTTGGATCAATCTTAATACTTGCAAAAGCGGATCGACTAGTCGGTGAAATATTCGATTTGATTAGCACTGACATGTTTTACAACCAATCCCATCAAATAATATTCAACGCAATGAACCGCATTGGCGCTAAAAACGAGATTGACGTTGTTACGTTGGATGAAGAACTTGGTAACACTGAGCAGTCAGAGCTAGCAGGAGGGTTTGCATACTTTGGAGATTTAGCCAGGAACACACCATCTTCTAAAAATGTACTCAAATACGCTGAAATTATCATTGAGCGATACGAAAAACGCAAAGTGCTAGAAATTTTGCACAACTCAATAGATCAGGTTTACAACAAAACTGAAACGTCAGAAACACTTTCGTATATTGAGCGAAACCTATCAGGAATTAACCTGGGCGGTAACTACGAACCTACGCACATAAACTCTAAAATTCCAGAGTGGTTAGACGTAATGCAAAAACGCGCTGAGAACGATCAAGGCGCTATTGGACTAAAGACTGGGGTAGATGGAATAGACAAGCAAATTATCGGCATACAGCCTAACTGGTTGATTATTTTGGCGGGTCGCCCATCAATGGGTAAGACGCTTGTGGCTCAAATGATTCACTCACACATATCAAAGACTTTACCGACCATGTTTTTTAGCATGGAAATGAGCAGCAACGAGATAATGGATCGTTACGTTGGAATACTCGCAGGCATCGAAGTCAACAACTTAAAAATGGGCGCTTTGTCGGATTTGGAATGGGAGAGAACGAATAACATAATTTATTCTATGAACAAAGACAGATTCAAAATTTACTACGATGAAACGCCAGCCTTAGCACTCAAACAAATATGCCATCGAGTCAAATCTACTATTAAAAAAGTAGGGCAAATTGGCCTAGTCACCATCGATTACATCGGATTAATGGAGAAAGAGCGTTCAGAACGTGATGATTTAGCGATTGGTAAAATCACCCGCGGATTGAAGCAGTTAGCCAAAGAAACCAACACGCCAATATTGCTGCTAGTTCAAGCTAACCGAGGTACTGACATTGTGGCTAGGCCAACTATGTCAAACCTAGCAGGTTCCAGTGCTATTGAGTCAGACGCGGATCTGGTTTTATTCAGTCATAGGGATGAAGTTGCAAATCCTGAAACAGCGTTCAAAGGAATTATTGAGTTAATACCCGCTAAGTTTCGCCACGGTACATGCAACAAAACCGCATACATAGGAAAACGCTCAGACAAAATGGGCGGTACTTTCTACAGCTTAACTGATGCTGAGGCCGGTGAGCTGGACAATCAGAATAAGACGCGACAATTGCCACCACCGCGACCCCAAAGAGCTGAAAGATTTTCAAAAAAGGAGGCCAAGGCATGAATCTACTCACTAACGCCCAGGCCGCCCTGTACAAAAAAATAGAAATGTCAGAGTCAGAGGCAGCTAAGAAAAAAGCGCAGGCTCAGAGAATGAAAGCTGAGGACGCACAGGACCGTCAAAAGTTGAGAAGGGATGCAGCATGAACGGCAAATTTAGAATAGTTAATAGCCGTGACTCTCTTGAGCTTCTAATCAAAGAGGTTCGAGATACTTGGGAGTTTCAAAAATGGCTGATGGTCCAGGTATCAACTGAAAAGCAACGCAGTCAATTACAAAATAATTCTATGCACCTTTGGTTTGAATGGGTAGCTAAAGAGTTAAATGATCGCGGTATAGATATGCGGGTGCTACTCAAAAGCAAGCCGACAATAGATTGGTACGCATCGAGCGTGAAATCTCACGTATGGAGGCCAACGCAGCAGGCCATAGCTGATAAATCATCAACTGCCGACTTATCTACAGTCGAATGCCTACAAACCCATGAAGAATTAAACCGGTGGTTTGGTAATTCTTTTGGTTTCCAAGTTCCTTGGCCGAATCTTAGGAGTAAAACAGCATGATTTATTTATTAGTATTAATTATTTGGATAATCATTGGTCTTGGAACTTGGAATCTACTTTTTACCATTTTCACTTTAAATTTAAGTTCAGTTGATAGGAAAGTACAAATGGTTGCAAAGTTCATAATCGTTATTTTTTGGCCTTTCTTTCTTGTTTATAGGGAGTTTGCATAATGCCCAACGCCAAACGTCGATGTACTAAATGCAAAACATACGAGCCCATACAGAACGGAGTAACTACACCGTTAGGCTTTTTTTGCTCCCATCTATGCAAATTAAATTACGTTATCGATTCAGCTAATAAATTAAGAATAAAGGCGGTTGAGAAGAAAATAACAAACGTCAGGCACAAAAGGAAATTGAACGAGCTTAGAACTAGGACACAGTGGTACAACCTGCTTCAAACCGAGGTGAACAAATACGTTAGGAATAGAGACATAAACAAACCTTGTTGCACATGCGGTACCACAAACCCAAGCATTAAATATGATGCGGGGCATTGCTTCACTAGAGCTGCCAGGCCAGATATACGGTTTAACCTCCACAATATTCATAAGCAATGCTCTGTCAACTGCAATCAACATGGCTCAGGTATGCGTCACGAATATCAATTATTTATTACAAACAAGTACGGTCCTAATCATTTTGAATGGCTCGAAAGTTATCACAGACCGTTAAAAGATGAATTTCCGCATTGGTCAGACATTGAGAAAGAAATAAAAAGGTATCGAATGTTAAACAAGCAAGCTGAACAGGACATAGCAGCATGAACATTCAATGGTCAGAAGAAACAATTTATGATCATGTATTAGCAGGAGAGCCACCACATTGTAAAAAATGTCAGTCATACCTCATTGTGAAGCGTGGCGTTGAAAAAGGTAATCAAAGGTATGAGTGTAAAAAATGCTTATTCAAGTTTGTTGATAAAGGTTTATAAATGGCACAGGCGGCGTATGAAATGGCACGATTAACATGTAGTTCAAAATCAATTGATGGAGTAGGTGGCGGTGGTGTCCAGGTTGACAATCTAACAGTTGCAGGCGCACTGGCATTTAGGCATCCAAAAACGGGTGATAGACTATCAAAACTGGCAGAGTGTTTAGCTCGTTATGTTTATTGTGATGATATGTCTAGCAAACAGCCCGTAGTCAACACGCTATTTCTAGCAGCCAGGCGGCACCGGACAAAAATACCCCCAGCTACGCTAATGAAAATAGTCAAATCAGCGTTGGAGGAATATAAAACACCGCACCACACTCGCAAGGGGATCGACATAGCGCAGAGTGTTAAACCAGCATCACGCGCTCACATAGCCGGTGAAATTGGCATAACTAGGCAGAGCTATTCACACACGCATCATCATGTATATGAATCAGCGTTTGGGTTTTTAGCCGCTTTGGGTAGCGAAGCAGATCAACATATCCAGGCGGCTATGACTAATGGTTGATTTAACGTTAGATAAACCAACTAAAATTGACAAAAATCAAAAGAAAAAGGGCCCACTAAATCACATGGCGTTAGAAAATATATTCGAGGCAATTCTTTAAGGGATGAGCCTGCAATAACGTATTTAGATAATTGACAAGATGATAAACGGAGTAGGTGATAAACCATTTATTACATTTTCCCACCTTTTTCCCACATTGACGTATTACATTTTACCCACATAAAGTAGTTTTAAATATATTCTTTATTTGTATTGACAAAATAATAAATGAGGCTCATATTGTGTTCACGGTCTGGAACAAACCAGGCCGAACCACCAAGGGTAACTTGGAATTAAAGGAATTTATCATGAGCGCATATGTTTACAACGTAGAATCAAAAGAAATAGTGTTAGTTATTAATGCAGAAACCAACGAAAAGTGTGAATCTATCGCTGAGGATAATGGTTATATGGGTTGTGATGAGTACGGATTGTCTTACTCTAACGAAGGGTTGTCTGAGACTAAATTTACTGATTTTCACAACGACAACGAAACAAATATTTTAGTTGATAAAATTGAAAACTCTACGTCATTAACTGAATTACGTAACTCACTAAACTCACTCGCTATCCATATCGACAATACCGATGATGAAATAAAGCTTGAAGAATATGTTGATTTAACTTCACTCCCTCATTTTGACAATGATAAAACAGAGTGGGTTGACGGTTCATTTTCATGTGATTTACACAGCCATTTAATCTATAACGATTGTGCCGGTGATGTTGCAGGTCGAGTGGGCTGGGAAATATTGCCAGTGTCTTATTTTGAAGATTAAATTGGAACATCACCTGAAAGGCCGCAGAAATGCGGCTAAACCGGAAGCTGAGAAAGCTACATCGCAGATACAAATACGCTGCGTACCCACTGACAAGTCACTGATAGTAAGAAATTTACTCACGGGTGAAACGCTAGGAAGCTTTATGATGGGATTAGCTATTGAGGAAGCTACCAAGCGTAGTAAGAAATAACTGATTATTTATACAGTTAGTCATTGCATGACCTGACACAATTTGGTATAAATGATCATTCTCGGAGTAGTTTTATTCCTAGACAGCATTTAGACGATGCATATTTGTATTATGAGAGCTTCCGCTATTTAATCTTGCCGGACTGGTAGCGGTAGCCCTCTGTATATCAAGAACTAATTAGCCGCTTAACTGCGGTTTTTTTACGTCCAAATTCCCAGACCATTGCCTCGCCTAGTGCGGGGCTTTTTTATGCGAGCTATATCATGATCCACTACGACCAATTGAAAAAGCAATTAGTTAAACATGAGGGTGAGAGATTCAAGCCGTATAAATGCACGTCTGGATATATCACAATTGGCGTAGGTCGCAATCTCCAGACTCGCGGCATCACACACGACGAATCAATGTATATGTTAGAAAATGACATCTCATACTTTGAGGAATCACTCAGGGAACGGTTACCAAGCTTTAGAAGCTTTTGCCCAACCCGCCAAGCTGTATTAGTCAATATGGCATTCAATCTAGGTGTTAATGGACTGCTCAATTTTAAACGTATGCTCAACGCATTAGAGCAGGAAGATTACATAGAAGCAGCTAAAGAAATGCTAGACAGTAATTACGCTAAACAAGTTGGCAATCGTGCTAATGAGTTATCAGAGCAAATTAAAACAGGTGAATGGCAATGAAGAATTGGAAATCAATCGTTAAAAGCATTGCTCCCGTTCTTGGTACCGCATTAGGTGGTCCTATGGCTGGCGCGGCTATTAAAATGCTATCCAGCAAACTATTAGGTAATGAGGATGGAACTGAGGCAGAGCTAGAACAATTCATATCTACTGCATCACCTGACCAACTACTTGAAATAAAAAATATCGATAATGATTTTAAAGTAAAAATGAAAGCTTTAGACTTTAATGTATTTAAGTTAGAGCAGGAAGGCCGAGAAAACGCTAGAAATCATCACAAAGACCACTTCATGCCAACGTTATTGTGTCTATTACTAACACTCATGGTTAGTGCTGGCGCATATGTACTAATGACAACTGAGATACCAAAAGATAACGCCAACATAATTTATATGGTGTTTGGTCAAGTTCTTACTGCATGGGCCGGATCAATTGCATATTGGGTAGGCACAACTAAATCAAGCAGTGATAAATCTAAATTGCTTGGACCTGTTAGATCATGACTGATAAGTCAGCGATTGCTAGCTATTCGGTGAACGGCTCTACAGCACTAATTGGATTTGTCACAGTAGAGTTATTAGCGATAACAATCGGTATCATCATGTGTTTAGCAACATATGCAACAACACTATATTTTCAACGTCGCAGAGATAAACGTGAATTGGAAGAATCAGAACGAAAACTGGAAATACACGATTTACATTTGCAGGCATTAACAAAAAATGAAACTAATTAATACCAAGCACGAGAAGTTTTGTCAGGCATGGCACGAAACGGGAATAAAATCCGGTGCATACAGAGAATCGCATCCACAGAGCAAAAAGTGGAAAGACGAAACGGTACATAATAAAGCATCGGCATTAAGTAGAAATCTACAGGTTTTGGCTAGGTTTGAAGAACTGCAAGAACAGGCACTAAAAAGCCACAATGTGACTATTGCAAGCTTACTGAAAGAGCTTGAAGAAGCAAGGTCAATAGCATTGGCAGCAGAAACTCCACAAGCATCTGCGGCGGTATCAGCGACACTGGGTAAAGCCAAGTTGGTAGGCCTAGATAAACAGATAATTGAGAAGACAATTAAAGTTATCGATACCGGCGAGAATAATTGGTAAACCTTTCGTTATTTCGTAGGCACGTTAAGAATAACTCGCCCGCGTTTTTGCCTTTGTTCACTAACACTGAACGGTATGAAATAGTATGGGGTGGGGCAGGTAGCGGCAAATCTCACATAGTCGCTCGTAAAATACTGTACCGATTACTAAAAGAATTTGATTTTAAACACAACTTTTTAGTCATAAGAAAAGTGGACAGGACAATCAAACGTTCTGTCTTCACTCTAATTAAAAACATCATATCAATATGGGGTCTAACGAGTGAGTTTGATATAAACCTCACTGACAAGACGATCACATATAAGCCCAACGGCTCACAAATAATGTTCAGCGGCCTTGATGATGTTGAAAAGCTCAAATCAATCGAGGGTGTGACGTCGATATGGTGCGAAGAAGCGACCGAGCTAAATCAAGAAGATTTTGAGCAATTAGATTTACGTTTAAGAGGCGAAACGCAGTACATAAAACAGATTACGCTGACATTTAACCCAATCAGCGAACAGCACTGGATAAAAAAAATATTCTTTGATGATCCCATCGACAGTGTATTAACATTAAAAACAACGTACCTGGATAATGCGTTTATTGATGATGAATACAAAATGGTCATGGATAACAAGAAGAAGACTAACCCCAGGTATTATTCAATCTACGCATTGGGGAACTGGGGAACTGCTGACGGGCTTATATTTAACAACGTAACTGCCAGGCTAATCAGGCCAGAAGAACTGCATGGTCTTGAATACGTGCAGGGGTTGGACTTTGGTTACACTAATGACCCATCAGCATTCAATCAAACCTACGTTGATATGAAGAACAAACGCATATTCGTAAACGATGGATTTTACGAGAAAGGGTTAAGCAACTCTCGTATTGCTGACAAAATAAAAGAGCTAAACGGTCATAGACACAAAACAACCGCTGACAGTTCAGAGCCTAAATCAATCGACTACTTAAAGACAAAAAGCATCAACGTAAGGGGTGCAATGAAAGGCGCGGGCTCAGTTAATACCGGCGTTGATTTCCTGCTTGAGTTTGAAATTATCGTCAACGCTCACCTGGTAGAGTTTATGACCGAGTTTAATAATTACTGCTGGCTGATAGATAAAAACAATGTTCAGCAGAATAAACCGGTTGATGATTTTAACCATTTTATCGATTCGCTCAGATACGCATGTGAGCATCACACCAAAAACAATGCTTTCGTTTTTTCTTGCTAGCTCACAAACGCTGCAACCTAAAAATAAATAATATGAGGGTTCACAATGTGGCCGTTTAGTCAGAAAATCACAAATAATGCGCCCAGTGCTAACACCGAAGTAAAGTTTGCACTAAAATCAATCACATTGCCCGAAGCGCAGCCCAGTTGGAATCTTTTTCCACAAAAACAGAGAGAATGGTCCACAGCAGTTGCTATTGACGAGGGTTACAACGCCTCAGCGATTGTTTACGCAGCAGTAGAGAAAAGAGCCAAGTTGATCGCTAGTGTGCCGTGGTATGCAGCAACAAAGGACGTGAACGGTAAAATTGAAAGATTGCCAGCCACTCACGCGCTGAACCAATTGATATACAGCCCTAATCTCGACCAATCATGGTACGAGGTAATGTATTCAGCTAGTCAAATGTTAGACCTCAGCGGATCTGCTTTCATGCCGGAAGTGAAAGGCGGCGCAAAGGCGTATCCAATAGGTATTTCTGTTTTAAACTCTGAATACATAAAGATTAAACCAGGAAAAGAGCAGCTAGTTGATTTATATCAATACGTCAACGGCAATGTTACGCGCAATATATCACCCGATGATATGGTTCAGATAAAGCTTCCTAACCCCAAAAACCCTTACTTCGGTATGCCAGTACTAATGGCAGCAGGAAGGGCCACAGACATAGATAGAGAAGCCGGGGATTGGCAAAAATCTAGCCTGCAAAATAGAAACATATCAGACATACACATTGAAGTACCAGAGGGTACTCAGCCGGACCAAATAGAACAGATACAATCAAAACTACGCGAGCGCAATCAATCACCAGACAATGCAAGAGCGCCGTTGATATCTAGCGGTAAAGTTAACCAGTTATCAAGAACAGCCGTTGAAATGGACTTTACCAACTCACGCCGTTCAGTATGGACAGAAATAGCCGCATGTTTTGGCGTACCACTAGCAGCAATGGGATTTACTGAGAACGTCAACCTAGCTAACGCTGACGCGATGATGAAACAGCTATGGCAAGACACCATCGTTCCACAGCTAGAGCTATTTAAACGACAATTAGACCATCAACTCGCTAAAGAGTTTGGTGATAACGTTTGTATTGAGTATGACCTGTCTAATGTAACAGCGTTGCAAGAATCACTGGATAGCAAACTGGCTAATGCAGAAAAGATGGACAGGTTAGGGTTTAGTTTGGCGCAGATTAACCAACGCTTAGAGTTAGGTTTTAATGATAGCGAAATACCTGCTGACATAACTGATTTAGGCGAGAACCTAAACGACGATGAAATTAAAATGATTTTAAAGTCTGCAAGCTATGGCAATGCTAAATAATGAAAAATAGAAAAGGCACTTTTAAAATAACTAAAGCTTTAATTGATAATAACCCTGACGGAGTTATAAAAACACTGGCAAACGTTTTAGTTTTGCGATGCGAGTATATAGCTATATATGACCATTTTGAGTATCACGGTATTAGTAAATTATTCGATGAGACTGAGGAAGGGCAGGTTATTCCAGAGTACGGTTTTATTATTAGTTTTGATGGAAAAGTCACTTGTTTTACTAGTGAAAATTCAGGGGCCGAATTAAATTGGCTAGACTAATCACCGGACTATCACCCGCACGAGAGCAGGCATTGCAGGAAAGGTTATTCATTGCATTATCTAAAAAATATGAAGGCAGAATTAAGCGAGAAATTGCTAGAGCGATGCGCTCATTTGCTCGATCAGACCAAGATGCGATTACTATTCATGAAGACAGATTAAAAGTTGTTTTAGTGAAGCTTTACCTAGAATCATTTAAAACGTTTGGCAGTCGATTACTAAAATCAATTGTTAAAGCAGATGGTAAAGCGGTGCCAGAAACGCCGCAGTTTAATCTTGCACGTAAAATCTGGATAAACACCCATTCATCGTTAGCAGTCACTCAGATTGCAGGCACAACGAAAGACCAGGCATTGAATATAATCAGAATAGCCCTTGATGATAGCGTTACAGAGGGACTTAGCGAGATTCAGGCAGGCAGATTAATACAGTCACGCATCAGGCAGGGCAGCGGCCAGTTATCGACATTGCGCGGCAGAATGATAGCCAGAACAGAATCACATGCCAGCTCTAACGCCAGCACACAAATGGCGGCTAAATCTACACGGCTACCGCTAATGAAAGAATGGATTTCGTCAAGCAGCGACAGAACAAGGCAGACACACTTTGACGCTAACGGGTCTATGGTTGACATTGACCAGCCTTTCAAAGTCGGCAACAGTTTATTGATGCAACCGGGCGATCCAAGTGGTGACGCAGAGGAAGTTATTAATTGTAGATGCGCCGTAGGGTATTCATTATAAACATTCATTGCTCAATGACGTTAAAGCCAGCCACAAAATCAATATAAATTTCAGAGGAAATCAAGTGGAACGTAAAAGTTTACAGTTTGACATCAAAAAAGACGATATAGCAGGCCGCATGTTTTCTGGTTACGCATCCACATTCGATGTGGACTTGGGCGGTGACATTATCGTGCCTGGCGCATTTAAAAAAACCATTGAGGGCCGTCAGCAGTCTGTCAAAGTTTTATACCAGCACAATGAGCCTATTGGTCGCTCTATGCGGTTATACGAAGACACAATCGGTTTGTTCGTAGAAGGTAAGGTAAGCAAAACGCGACTCGGTGATGAAGCACTAGAGCTTATGCGTGACAGAGTAATCGACCAAATGAGCATCGGTTTTTCTGTGCCGGCCGGTAAGTCTGAAATGTCAGATGATGGCCTACGTATCATACGTGAGATTAAGTTGTATGAGTTTAGCCCGGTAACATTCCCGATGAATGAAAACGCTATCATAACGAGCGTTAAAAGTATGAAAGATGCGATCAAGTTGGGTAAATTTGATGGGCAAGATTTAAAAGAACTGTCTGAGATACTAACAGACATTAAGACACTGTTAAGCACTGAGCCGTCAAAGAACACTCAGCCGCAAGATCAGCCGTCAGAACTAGAAATGCTGTCAAAAGCACTCGATAATTTTGGCGCTATTGCCATAAACAGAACTTAGGAAGAATCATGGAAATTAAAGAATTAGTTGATAAATTGAATGCTAGCACAACTGGCATTATGGACTCACAAACCAAAGCCGCGGCCGAAGTTAAGTCTTTGGGCGAGGCATCAGCAGAAACAAAAGCAGCACTGGATAAGCAAATCGCAGAGCAAACAGAGCTAAAAGGATTGTTTAACGCGCTAGATACTGAGCTAAAGAACATGCAAATGAAAGCTCAAAAATACGACGTTGCTAAAGTGCAGTTAAAATCACTTGGTCAAACGTTCGTTGAGTCTAAGTCTTACTTGGATGCTAAAGCTACTGGTGCGCGTAGTGTTCAACCAGTTGACATGGATAAGAAAAGTTTAACGGCTCTTACTGCAAGCGCAGGCGCATTAGTTCGCGCTGATCGTGACCCAACGGTATACCAGAATCCTAATCGCCCAATTCGCATTCGTGATCTAATACCCACCGTACCTACAGTATCTAATGCTGTTGAGTTTATGCGTGAGTTAGTGTTCACAAATAACTCGGCACCGCAAGGTACTGCATCAGGCATCGGTGGTGGTGAGTTTGTAGCCAAAGCTGAATCTAACATCACGTATGAGCTAGTTACAAAAGCCATTCGTACTATTGCACATTGGATCCCCGCATCACGTCAAGTTTTGTCAGATGCGCCAATGCTACAAGGTCTGATTAACTCACGGTTAGTCTACGGTTTGGATTTAAAGTCTGACCAGCAGATTTTGTTAGGTGACGGAACAGGCCAAGAGCTAGACGGTTTGCTAGTAGACGGTGATATTAACAACATCAACAAGTTGCCTGCCGGTACCGCTGCTGCTGATGTGCCAAGCGCAATGATTGATCACATTCGTAAAGCGGTCACCAAGTGCCAAGAATTCGAGTACTACAATATGACAGGTTTGTTACTAAATCCTGCTGACTGGGAAATACTAGAAACAGCCAAAGCAACTGACGGCCATTATTTAATGGTTTCTATGCCTACCGATACAGCCACCCAAACAGTATGGCGTATACCTGTCATCATCTCTAACGCAATGCCAGCCAATACCTTCTTAATTGGCGACTGGTCAATGGGTGCCGTTATTTATGACCGCGAAGATATTTCGGTACGCATTAGTGAGTCGCATAGCGATTACTTTGTTAAAAATGGCGTTGCTATTCTTGGTGAGGAACGTTATACCCTCGCTATTCCGTTACCTAAAGCGTTCTGTAAAGGTTCGTTTGAAGTTGCAGCGTAGTAAGTAGAAAACTATAAGAAGGCCGCTTAATTGCGGCCTTTTTTACGCCTAGAATTTACTCTTTGTCAGAAAGAATCAAAACATAAAAAACAACAGGTCAATATCAATGAATGACTACAAAGTACTAATTACGTCAACGTTAGGTTTAGCAGGAACCGTTGTAACACTAGCAGATTGCACACAGACAAAAGAGCGCCTGAAAAAAGGCATCATCTGTGAGATTAAAGTAGTGGCACCCGTCGAGACTAAGCGAAAGGCTAAAAAATAATGTATAGCATTGTTACAGCCGATCCAATCGTGTCGCCAGCAACCGCACAGCAGTTAATTGATTGGGCTAGGCTGGACAGTGACGATCCCAAAATTGAATCATCGCTATTGATTGCTACTGATCTGGTTATATCATTTTTAAGCCTTGAAATATTACCCAGAACTTACACGCTTACGTACGAAGATTGGCCCAAAGTTGGCACACAGTCAGGTTCGCAGCTATCACGTAAATCGTACTGCAATAAATTCAAAATAGACCTACCTTACGCCAACTTGATAACGATCATCTCAGTCAAAGCGAACGGCGTTGCACTGGATAGCAATAGTTACAGAGTGATAACCGGTAAAAACACACAATTGCGATTTGATGAAATCGGATACGACGAGGTAGACAACTCGGCACTTGAGATTGTTTACAGTGCAGGATATGGAGCGGAAACAGCTAACGTACCTGCGTCAATAATCAATGCAGTCGTTATGGTTGCCGGATATGTTCATTCCCACAGTGGCGGTTGTGACATGGCTCAGGCGGTCAATATGTCGGGCGCATCACAGTTGTTACGGCCTTATGCTGTGATGGCTGGCATGGTTTTTTAATCATGAAATGCTGCAACATCAACCCAGGTGATATGAATCGTAAAATTGAGTTGCTACACCTGGTAAAAGTATCGACTCCATCGGGTGGATTCACTGAGTCTTGGGAAAGTGTCGCGTATTTATGGGCAAAAATTAAGAACAGTAGCGGCTCAGAATTAATTCACGCCGATCAACTTGGCTCAGTAGCATTCAGTGATTTCACAATTCGTTATCGTGCCAACATTAACGAGAGAATGAAAATAATTTACCGTGGAACTGAATTTCAAGTTAGACACATTAATAACATTGAAGAATCCGACCTGTTTCTAGTGGTAAAAGGTGAGCGAGGTGTTAGCCAATGACTGTGCAAGTTTTGGGGATAGCAGAATTACAGCGTAAATTGCGGTCACTAGGTGATGCAATGGATGATGCAATTATGGGCGGCGTTATGGTGACAGCTAACGAGATACGCACAGACGCAATCAAATCAATACAGCAAGTAAGTGGAGGCCAGCAGGTGCAGCGTTCACGTCAAGGTGGTGGCGGCACTTATACACACACCGCATCATCTGAAGGTAACGCGCCTAATACTGACACAGGAAAGCTAGTCGCAAGCATAGCCGTAGAGAACAATAAAACTGGAATGTTCTCTTTGGTCGGTAGCAATTTAGACTATGCAACATTCCTAGAGTTTGGGACAAGAAGCATGGGGGCTAGGCCATTTTTGCAACCGGCATTAGATAAGAATGAAGAAAATTTAAAAACCAATATTAGCAAAGCAGCAGATGTATTAATTGAGAGGCGTAGTCGATGAGTTCACTCGTTCAAATTGCAATTTCAATCATGTCAGCCCTTAAATCAGAGTCTACATTAACATCCCAGCTAACAACCTACGCATCAAGCCCCGCTGTATTTACTCACGTACCGGAAGACCTCACAGACTATCCGTATGTGGTTTTGTATGACACTGGGCTAGACGGTAACGACAATGACGCGCACCTTGGCTTTGATGGTGTGTTGAATATTCATAGCTGGTCAGATCAAAGAGACATGTCGGTAATCGGCAACATACAAAAATCTATTTACGACATTTTGCACAACCAAGAATTAACAATGACTGGTTACAACCTAGTCGATTTACATCAAGAATTTACAACAATCTTACGCGACCCTGACGGAATAACTCTACACGGTGTCCAGCGTTTTAAAATTATTTTACAAACAAACTAAAGGGCAAACATTATGACCGCAGGCGTTGGATTCACAGGAAGAAAAGTTTTACTCACTATTGGCGGTGTCGGTAACATCGCTATTCAAGAAAAAAGCGTGAACATTAACAATGAGGCAGTTGACGTATCCAGTGATTCTAGCAATGGCACCACTGTTGTATTAGCTGAACCTGGTAACAAAAGTTTAGAGCTTAGTTTTTCAGGCGTAGTTGAAAACCTTAATTTAGTCATGTCAATTATGAATAACACTAGCCAGATTTATGCTTGCACGCTTACATATCCAGAGGGCTCTGTTATTTCTGGTGATTTCTTCCTTGGCTCAATCGGTAACGCTGGCCCATTTAAAGAAGCGTTTACATTCGAGGCTTCAATGAGTTCAAGTGGCCCTGTAACGTTCACAGAAGGCACTTAAAATGGCTTTTTTGTTCGGTAAATCTGAGATTGAGCTGGATTATCTTGGTAAATCCTACACGTTAAAGGTCACGGCGAGAACAGCCGTTGATCTTGAGCGGTCTTTAGGTATGCACCCAATAACCTTATACATGAAGATTGTTAAAGCGTCACAGGCACAAGAAATGCCACCAATGGGTTTAATGGCTGAGTTTTTCGAGTTCATGCTCAAAAGAGCAGGCGCGACAGTTGATTTTGATGAATTATACAGTCAGCTATTTGATAACGATGCTATGACAGAAATATCAGAAAAAGTGGGGGAGCTATTACAGCTATTCCTACCGCAAAGCGATGAAATCGACATCCCAAAAACCCAACCCAAGACTCGCACCAAGAAGAAGTAGCCCCGCAATCTTGGGAGGAGTTATACAAATTTTGCATTCGTAACGGGTGCAACCCCTCCGACTTTTGGCAAATGACGCCATCCGAAGTTTATGTTTATTTAGAAGCCAAACAGCCCGTTCAGTATTACAGCGGCATGATTGGTGACGATGTGGATCAATTACTAGAAATGAGACAAGGCGAGGACTTTATATAATGGCATTGGGTAGCGTAGGCGGGATAGTTATTAGAGTGAGCGCTGATGATACTAAATTCAATTCAGCGATGGACAGAGTATCTAATTCTGTTGCAGCTAATGCTCGTAGATTGAGGGCGTCAGGCAATCAATTCGCAAAATGGTCGGCCATTAGTGTTGCTGCTGCGGGTGCTGTTGCAACGGCTATGATAAAGGGGCAACTAGGCACACTCGATGCCCTAGCCAAAACATCAGACGCACTAAAAATACAACAGCAAAACCTACAAGCTCTACAGTTTCAAGCGGAGTTAAGCGGGGTAAGCACTGAGCAACTAGCAACTAACCTTGAGCGTATGCAAAGGCGTATCGGTCAAGTGGCTAGAAGTGGCGGCCCTGCGGCTAAAACTCTTGAAGAAATCGGTATCAGTGCAAAAGATATTGTTGAACTTTCGGCAGATAAACAGCTTGAAGAAATAGCGAAATCACTAGGCGGCATGGAAAACGCCAGCTTACGTGCATCAATAGCGATGGATCTATTTGGTCGTGATGGTGTCCGAATGATTAAGATGCTGGAAGGGCTTAAAAAAGACGGGTTGCAGGGAACAGTTGAAGAATTAGAGAACTTAGGCATCGCCCTTACTAGATTGGACACAGCAAAGGTGGAACAGGCTAATGACGCAATGTTTAAAAGTGGTCAAGCTGTCGAGGGCATATTAAATAACGTAACTGTAAAAGTCTCTCCGATTCTTCAAGCGATGGGTGATGAGTTTGTGAAGAATGCGGCACTGACTAAGGGATTCGGAGATACTATTGATTCAGTTATCAAGAACACCATAAAAGTTGTCGGCATTCTAGCTGATTCATTCCGTGGTCTTGAGATGCTGTTCGCATCAATGAAAGTTATCGGATTCAGTCTCGGCAAAGCTATGGTTGAAGTTTTCAGAATTATGGCAAAGGGCGTTGAACAGTTTGTAAATCTAGCCATATTCAATCTAAACGGAATGATAAAAGCGATCAACATGCTGCCAGGCGTGGCAATTCCAGATATTTCACAGTTTGAATCTAAAGCCGCAAAGATGCTGGAAGGATTCTCTAAAACCGCGAGTGAAAACTTAACTGGTGCAATTCAAGATTTTAAAGATGTAGTTAGCAAGCCTTTACCCAGCGTAGCGCTAGACCAGTTCGTCAAAGATGCAGAAGACGCAGCACAAAAAATGGCAGAGATTGCCACAACAGGCGCTTTAGGTGGAAGGCCTGCAAAGTCAGGTCTGAGCCCAGAAGAACAGCAGGCAATGCAAGATAAAATAAACCTAATACGTGACAATCTAAAAACAGAAAAAGATTTACGTGACGAGGCATACATATTAGATATTGAAGCTATCAAAAACTTTGGAATGTTAAGCGAAGCCGCGAAAGCAGAGGCAGACGCCTTAGAGTTGGCACGAACACAGCAACATGTTAATGCAATTGTTGACATAGAAAAGAAAGCCGCAGATGCAAAGAAAGCCATTGTTGATGCAGAAAATAGAGCCAAGATTGCAGCAGTCAGCAGCGCATTTGGTGACTTATCTAGCCTAATGAACTCAGGCAGTAAAAAGGCATTTGAAATAGGTAAGAAAGCCGCAGTAGCAAGCGCGGCAATATCAGGAACACAGGCAGCCATTGACGCATGGAAGGCGGGTATGTCAACAGGTGGACCAACAGCACCATTCGTAGCTGCCGCTTATGCTGCATCATCTATTGCAAAAACTGGAATGATGATTAGGCAGATTAATCAACAGCAATTCGGCGGTGCTGCAAGTGGTAATTCAACATCATTCAGCGGTGGAGTGCCGGCGGTTAACACCCAATCAAGCGGCGGTCAGTCTGGCGGCAATCAAAACATAAACATCAGCGGCATTGATAGAAATAGTTTAATCAGTGGCGGTCAGTTAGTAGACACACTAAACCAAGCGCTAGGGGATGGATTCACCATAAACTTTGCTGGCGGTTAATTCTCTAGGCTTGTAAACCATTCAAAATATCAAAAACTAACATGAGGTTATAAAATGTCAGCACCTACACCGATTGCAGTACCCACAACTGGTACGCCAGTTATTACAAATCCAGAAACAGCCGGAAAAGTTGCCACTCCATCGGTGATAACGCCTGTTTCAATTCCAGCAATTCCAGTACCGGGCTAAACTATGTCAGCCGTACAGATACCCAACACATTTGTAACAAAAAGACCCGCTAGCCCTACGCCCAACCCAATTGCTCCGCTAGATAACCCGTTTATCGTTGGAGCTGAATCGATACCGAATGCAGCAACGCCTATTGTAATCACTCCAAGGCCATTGCCAAACAGCAACCCACCCTACGCTTTAAATCATGCTCGAATACTGTATGCAAGTGAGTTGTTAACATCAACAGTTACGACTAGTGCAGGCACAAACGGGAATCTTGTATTAGTGCCAAATACTGCGGATAGGTGGGCGATAACTGCGGGCGGGTCAATTACATTCACATTGAGTACAGCGGTTAATATGGATTCTGTTGCGATTGGCGCTCACAATCTAGGCTCAACTAATCACGTTGTATCTGTAGAATATTCTAGCGCGGCCACTGGCACGTTCAGCACGTTTAAAGCAGCACGGACGCCAGCAGACGACACTGCATTAATGTTTCATAATACGACTACCGTTAGCGTACTTCGTTTAAAAGTCACGTGCACCGGCTCAGGCTCGGCGTTCGTGGGCTCAATATACGCAGGTATCGCACTGCAAATGCAAAGACCGTTTTTCGCTGGTCACTCACCTATCAATCTATCAGCTAAGACAATTCGATACAGCTCAATGACCGAAGGGGGTAACTTTGTAGGTGAGCAAATTAGGCGCTTAGGGTTTAACACATCAGCGCAGTTTTCCAACCTAGAAAATGATTGGTATAGATTCTACTTCCAGCCGTTCGTTGTTCATGCGCGTACTTTGCCGTTTTATTTTGCTTGGAACCTCGATCAGTATGATACCGATGTAGGCTACTGCAAAACGAGCGAAGACATAACACCCGCTTACGGTGTGAAAGATATGTTTGACGTATCGTTTCAGATGATGGGGTTTGGCTAATGTCATTTGAAACAGAGCGCAAGAAATACGCTAGGCAACCATTTAAATTTTACGAAGTTGAGGTAAACGGCACTACATATAAAATATGTGAAAATGTCGGCCCTGTTCCCGCTGGTCTTGACGCGATGCCTTTAGCAAAGTCGGCTAGCAAGCGACCGCCAAGGGTAGCACTGGAGGGTGGTATCGGTGTTCGCGGCTCTATCAGCGTTAGTTTTAATGAAGGTTTAGATTACAGATACTTCGGAACTATTGCAGCACCAGTAATATTCTGGCCAAATTGGCGGGCTAGAAACATCGGTTACCAAGGCGGGCGCATATCTGAATTTAGCGGATACATTGTTGATGGGGCATATGACGTAACAAACTTTGAGCGACGTGATTACATAATCGAATCGTTTAGCCATAGCGCAAGCGGCGCAAGCATTACGGGCAAAGACACACTTAAAATGCTGTCAGGTGACAGAGCCAAAGCCCCGCGTAAAAGCTCAGGCATATTAAATGCTGACATACTTGCGGCTGACACGTCATTTACGCTAATACCATCAGGCATTGGTGATTTAGAATATCCGGCTGATGGGTTTATTAGACTAGGTGATGAGGTTGTGTCGTTCACACGCTCGGCTGATGTATTTACAGTTGTTAGAGGGCAGTACAATACGCTAGCAGAAAGTCACGGCATAAACGACTTGGCGCAACTATGCTTATATTACAGTGATAATATTAGCGACATACTTTACAACCTTTATACAGTTTACGCAGATGTACCAACAGCGCAAATTCCAAAAGCGCAGTGGGACGATGAGATTAATTTAAATCTACCAGGCTTGTATGAGACGCTAATAGCTGAGCCAACAGGTGTGGATGATTTAGCAAAAGAATTATGTGAATCTGCCCCTCACTTTCAATACTATGACGAGCGCATCAATAAAATTGTACTAACAGCAATCAAAGCGCCGCCCAATATTTCTCAGTGTTATACAGCAGAGGCCAACATACTTGAAGCTAGTACAGTCATAAAAGATGAGCCGGAGATGCGCATCAGTACGGTTATTGTACGTTTTGGCCAGCGTGACCCAACTAAAAAGCGTGATGATGCAAGTAATTATAAACAAGGTCAAGTTAGGACCACGCCTGCATCCATTGTCAAATACGGCGGCGTAGAAAAATACAAAGTAATAAATAGCAGGTGGATATCAAACGGTAACAGAGCAGCGGCAATACGTTTAGCGGCCAGAATTGGGCGCAGGTTTGAAGAAATGCCGCGTTCAATTTCCTTTAACCTTGACCCGCGTGATGCTGATGTTTGGACAGGTCAACCACTGTCTATAAATTCAGATTTGACATTGAGAAATACAGCACCATATGACCGATTCTGTATGCCTGTTCAAGTTTTAAGTGTTGGTGAAGCACAAGACTATCAGTATCAAGCTTTAGAATATACTTACAGTGCGGCACTGGCAGAAGATGAGGACAGTGACGACCCAAATTATAGACCCGTTTATATTTCTGGTCAGACAATAAGATTAGAAAACGGACAGGGCAACCCACAAACTTTACGTGAAGCATATGACACCGTGTGGCCGGATTTACTGGCAGGCTACAACGTTGTGTTTATATTTGACTTGTCTTGTGTGGCTGGCTCTGACGATATAACAGAGCATTCAGTTGTAACTAGTGCGGGCAATGAATTCTCTGTATTGACAACGCCCATACTAATTGACGTGCGCGGCCTAATTGTTGGCAAGGGTGGCGATGGCGGATCTGCTGATGGTCAAAATGGTGGGCCGGCTTTATCTCTTAAAGATGATATTAGGCTTTCAAACACTGGCGTTATTGGCGGCGGTGGCGGCGGTGGTGGTGGATATGACGATCCAGAACCATCCAACCCAGAGTCAGGTGAAGGCGGAGGCGGTGCAGGATTTACAGGCGGGTTAGGTGGACGCGGCCAGCAAAGCCCACAGGTTAGAGCTGGAACTACAACTGGCGGTGATGGATCATACGTAGGAGGCGGTAACGGTGGAGATTTAGGAGAAGACGGTCAAGGTGATAACAATGGGATAGGCGGTATCGCTGGCGACGCAATAAATCTAAACGGCTACACAATTACATACATAAACACAGGCACAATTTTAGGAACAATATCATGAGTCTAGTACCCTATTTAGTAACAGCATTGGAAAAATCACAGGTTACAGCCGCATCAACTGGGAAAAACATTGTAGCAGGCGCGATAATTACACTATCAACAATTGCCGGGGTTGCGGTCACTATGTTTGATAATTCAGCGGGCTCAGGCGGCAATACAGCAAAAAGCACCGACGCGAATGGCCAGAAAGTTATATTCGTAAAACCTGGAATATACAACATTACTGTAAATGGTGACGCTGAAAAAAGGATTAATATTTCTGAATTGTTAGGAGACAACAAGGGTTTACAGAGAAAGCAGCTAGAAGTTTCTGGATATTACGACCTTCTTTCCTCTGCGGTCTCAGATGATAGTTTGGTCGATGGCGGTGTAGTAATTATAAAAGACAGGGCCGATTCTGTTTGGGACGTTGTTTTGTCATCTACTGTTACATCTAATTTATATGACATATACACATCAACATCAATACCATCTTTATCTATAAAATTACGAGAGCCTAAAATATTAACGCCTGAGCACTACGGATTAGGAGCAGGCGTAGAGGATAGAGACGGCTTTATTTATTTGCTAGCTAAAAACAAACCTATACAGGCGTTTGGTGACGAGTACATTTTAAACGGTGCAGAGTATAACGGCCCCTGCGATGTAGAATTTGGAAAAAATACGATTATAAGAAACAACCAAACCAGCGGCCCAAGAAGATCCTCGTTAAAATTCTTTGGTTTGAAAGACGAAACAAAAATAGATGTAACAGTTGCTACGCTGGGATCACTAGCGGATACGATAACAGTATCCAGTGCTGGATCGTTTAGCGTTGGTGACACATGTCTGCTAGAGGAAAATGCAGCAAATAAGCCCGAGATTAATTACGGGCAGGGAAACCTAACTCAGGACGCAAATTACCGCGAATTTAATACAATATTGTCAATCAACGGAAACGACATACAGTTTGAGGAATACCTCAGATTTCCGTATCTAGTTGCTAATGATTTAAAGATACAAAAAGTATTTTTTAATGAAAACGCTCATGTAAAAGGAGGAATTTACACTGGCGGCAGCGGCAGCGGTGGTGGTGTAACTCATGAGTTATGCAGGTACAGCTCTACGTTTATGGTAAAGGGTAGAGGTATATCTGAATCAGATAGGAATGGTGGTACGGTTTCGTTTTTCCAAGAATGCTGGGAATGCTCCCGCGGAGGATTAGACTCAATTCACACGTTGTTTGGTAGTCGTGCGTTAAAAAATCAGTCTTGTATTAACTACGATATAAAATCAAAAAGAACAAGCAACGGTGGCGTAATAGTCTCGGGTGATACGTTCTGTATGTACGATTTAATAGTCCAAGACTCAACTGGAGACGATAATGGCGACGGAGTTGGGCTGAGTAACGGGGCGCGTTTTAACACATTCGGCAGCATTATTCTGTCGGGTTCCAGATGTTATGGGATGTGGTCGCATGAGTTTTGCGACGATAACACGTTTGAATCTTTTGTAAGCAACTCAGGCATAACAGTAGGCGTTTATCTTTTCGGTGATAGAAATAAGTTTTCGAATGTCAAAGTCGAAAATCATCCTACAGGAATGGCAATATACGGTAATGATAATACTGTAGCATCAGCTGACGTTGCGGCTAAAGGCACGGCGTTAATAATGACGGCGATCGGGCAAAGCGGAAACAAAGTGTCAGGTAAGTTTATTTCTACAGGTACAGACGCAAATAGTAAAGATTTGCTGCTAAGTGATTTGGGACCAGATAACGAAATAGATATTTTGGGCGGTGCTAGGGGTATGACATATGCAGCGGGCAGAAGCCCAAATCATGATAGTACTGTCATCGTTAGCGGTGTAAATCCCTACGTATTAAAAATTGATAGGCACACTAAAGGATTTACTTGGTCTAGTAGAAATGTCACAGCATCATCGCTAGTTGATTTAAAAATACCTGTTAGAGGCGGCACTGACGGACTTGGTCAGTTTGTATCTACAGCAAGTGGAGACGCTGCAAAAATATATAAAATCATGCTAAAAACTGAGACTACTTTAGCAAACTCATACTCAGAGTACGTGATAACTGATAGACAAGGCGCGTTATCTATTGAAACAGTACTGGAGGGAACAGGCGTATTTGCTCCGCGTTTAGTTATAACTAGCGGCGTTGTTCAGCTAAGAGTATCTAACAACTCAGTTATTTTTGTGTCTGTAAATTTAGACCAGTTTTAAATTACGGGGTTTGATCCCCGCCACCTAATTTAACTATTGTGTCGCAATTGTGTCGCAATTATCAATAACCTGATTGCAGGTCAGTAATAACGGTAATGTTTCATAATCGTGCCAGGTATATACTAGGCGTGTCCATAGGTGTCCCATTTACACGTATGGACATACTTAATCTCTCTTAGCCCTTTCAAAATAAACCTCCTAAAACTGAATTACTGTCCATAGCTGTACATGGATGAATTGCAGCTAGTTAAAAATTGTGTCAGCATTGTGTCGAAATTACAACAATGATGTGTCGAAGATAACAATGCCGCTTACTAATACTAAACTAAAAGCCATGTATGGCAAAAAGAAAAAGTCTACCACACAAATTCCTGATCGTGATGGGCTGGTCGCTAGTTGTGGATTGTCTGGACACGATTAGGGTTGTATTTTTTATCACGTTTCTTAACTGTACTCATAAATTGCCCTTATCTAATAATTCTTTACGATTAACCCAAGTAAATTTTGCATTACCGAGCATTTTTGGAGAAAACACAAAAAACACGCTGCCTTTATTATTTCCTGACCTTGGCACTCCATCCTCTAAGAATGCGATGCGCCCCTTCGTGACAAAACGTATCTCTGTTGCGTACTCAACTGCTTTGGCAAACCACTTAACAGATGGATCTGCCATAACTAGCATTACTGAACCAATTCCTTTGCTGGCTTGCTCAATAGCCTTATCAACCCAGGGTGTAATGTGACTATACGGGGGGTTTATCCATACGTAGGGCGATAAAATACCGAAATGCTGTAGGCTCTCGAACCAATCCAAAGACAGAGAATCTTCCTCTTTGGTCCAGTAAGTTGAGTGTGAAATGCTCAGTAATTGCATTAATCAAACCGTCACTAGCAAGCCTGGTTGCAGCCAAGACGGTTTCTATCGTCTCGACTGTTTCCATGCCTTGTATTAATGTGATTGAAGGGTTCATCTAATCCGCAAAATCACGTTTATTTTCTCTGGCCTGCGCTTCTTTCATGCTTTTAAGCTTCGCCACATCTACAGAAAGATTGTTTTTAAAGTCTTCGAGATAACTATTGTCTCGTTTAACCTTTGCTTCAAGCCAAGCAACACCAGCATCAATATTGGTGGGAAAACTACCAAGAAATGTGTTTTTCCCATAAATAGATAACCACGTTTGGAATTTATCCCTATTATTCCTTACACCAGGCAAAAGGTTGTCGGAAGGTGCTAAAACTCTTGGCCTCAAGTTTGCGATTGTGATTTTATTAGCCATTACGCAGCCTCACCACTTGCATACTGACGAGCCATTGCTAGAGCATGTTTCTTGGGCTCTATTATTATTTTTGTTTCTTCTTGCCCCGCTAGATAACCGGCTGCGAAAGCGGCTTCAATTAACGATGGCAAACGGCCAAAAACACTCTTAGTTAAACCGTTAGCGGTGTTAGGAGTAGACGCAGTAGCAACAGGAGTATCTACAGACTCACTGGTTGTATGGGTGTTGCCAGTGCGTTGGGTTAAGCGTTCGTCACTGATACCTCTTTCGTATGCGCCCTCAGATTGCCTTCTGGCTTCTAACTGTTCAGCATCCTTGGTTGCTTGAGCATCTAAAAAATATGCCTCAATTTCATCAGACGTTTTCTTGGCCTTTGCATTTCTTAAACTGGCTTCTTCGTCAAGTTTGGATTTTTCAGCCGCAGCCTTAGCAACATTTTCAGCATTAACCTTAGCTTGTTCAGCCGCGGCTTTAGCAGTTGCCTTGGTTTCTTCTTCTTTGCGTATCTGTTCACGTTGAGAGTCCAAGCGCAATTGCTCGGCTTCTTTGTGTTCAGCTATGCGAGTTTTAACCATGGCTTGAAAATCATCGTTAGCTTTGAATGCAATGTTGCGCCAATCTGAAAACAAGAATCTGTACTTTTTGTGATGCTCTATAAACGATGAGTTTTCTTGAGCAATTTCAAACCAACCATTAAGTTCAATTTTGATTTTAGATACGGCTGTATCTGCGGCATTTTGGAGTGAGTCAATCATCTTCTTGCCTTTCATGGCATCACTAATTGAAATGTCACTTACAGGTGGTAAAACATCAAGCTTTTTAAAAATACTGGTATGGCCAAACACTTCATTCTCTGCCAAAACAATTATTCTTTCACGCAACTCTGCTTTACGCGCCTTAACAAGCTTTGATTCGCGTAGTCTTGATTGGCTGAGTTGCTCTTTTATTTCACGTAAGTCATTAACGAATGCGCTAATGTCGGCAGACTCACTTAGCGCCAACTCACAAGCAGCATCACAAGCTGCCTCACCACGGCTAAATATTTTTTGCCTGGCTTCTGCATCAGCGAAGTCTTGATCTGTTTCTGGCGTACCGTTACTGCTTTTTATCAAAGCAAGTGCTTTAAGGTGGAAATCATTCAGGTTAGACTTTAACGCCATACCATTCATTTGATATTTAATAGCCGGTAAGTCGCTTATTACTTCTGCTACAACCTTTTCAGCCTTAGCAGTAGGAACATAAGTGGATAGGTCAATTGCAAACTGCTTCCAGCTTGCTATCAGCGCAGAACGCAATGCAGGGTCGCTTCTATATTCCATGTCAGCCCAATTATCTTTGGTGCCATCTGAGCAAACAAATACAGCATATTCAGCACCAGACAAAAGCAATTGTTGTTCTAGTTGGTAGGCGTAACTCAACGGTAAATTTCCATCTTTGACGGCTTTCATCAACTTAGCGTTATTTAATTTATGTTCAAAAATAACGTCTTGCATCATGGTTAAACCGTCAAAACTAGCCAGCAATGGCAAACCTTCAACTTCTAGCGTTCCTGTAGCTGGAAACAAGTCCTCACTCAACATATCAGCCTCAACAATAATTCGCGCCATAGCCTCTGTTTCATGGCCCTTATCGAATATTTTTTGCTGAAATTCTGATACTTCCTTAACTTCGCCCGTTGCTTTCATATGTAAAAGCTCTGAGCGCGTCATAAACTTTGACTCGCCCATTACTGCTGGCGCTTCACTTGCTGTAAAGTGCTTGGCGCGAAGTTCTAGCCACTCACTTGACCCTTGAGATACTGAAATTATGTTCATGCTGCGTCCTCCTGGTTGCAAGTTCTTACTTGATGCTCTAACTCGTCTGATAACTCATACTTTGATTTGATCATAGCGACTAAATCATCAGGGTCTTTCCCAGCGTCTAATGCTGATGCCCACTTATTAGCCTGCTTATTGAATGCGTCTTGGGTAAACTCAGGTTTGCTAATAGCTTTCTGTTTTTCTGGCTCACTAGATTTATTAATTGGGTTAAGTTCGCGCTCAATGGGCAAATCCTCGGCTTCCTCAACTGAAATTAATCCAGCCAATGCGTCAGCAAATTGATTCCGCAATGCAAATCCTCTCGCCCTCATTGCTAACATGCGCTTGGGGTATTGCGTCCAAGGCCCAGCTTTGCCCCAAAGTTTTGCCGCTTTTGCATCGACCTCACTGAATTTTTGAGTGTGCTTTTCGCCACCTTTACGATGAACGATACAAGTTGCAGTCATGCTAGATTCGTCAAAAACCTCGTTTATCCCTCCAAACTTAGGGTGGTTTTGTACAAGAGCCATTAACGCATCACCATAGATTGAGGGGCGACCGTTTATTACTGCGATGTTTTGAATGGCTTGAAGTGGGTTAAGTCCGACTTCATTACCCATCATCATTGCAACGAGCGTATCTTCTGGCTTGCCTTTGTAACTAGTTGGGCAAAGCTGCGAGTTGCATATCATGGTTGCAAGATTCATTGCCTCGTTTAAGTTTGCCGGTGTTAATGCAAACCCTGTACTTGCTACTGCTGTTGAATTGCTCACAACGTCACCTCACTTTTGGAAAATGTTAAAACCCATCCAGAGGGTCTACCCTGGACAACTAACTGCAAACCCAAACGCCTTAATATGCGTTTAGCCTGCTGCGCTTTGTGTAGCTTTTTGAATGTCATTCTTTTAAACTCCGTACTGTTGTCTACTAACCTCTGCGTAGAAACTTCGGTTAGTAGGTGGTTGAGCCCTTTAATTAGGGCTGTTTTTAAGCTGCTTCTGAAACACACAACATGCTGTAAATTAAATCTAGCGTTGCTTGGTCAGGTATTAGCTGAATGATTTGCTCCGCTGTTAGCTGCTCGAAAACATGGTGCAAGTTGACACCCTCCAGCTTTGCTGAAACTTTCCCGCTATTGACTGTCAAACCTTCAATACTGCGGCACTCAATAGCAAAATCGCTATAAGTACCTTCTGTGTTTCTAATTGCCATTATTGACTCCCTACATTCGCTGCTTCTTCCGTTGCCCAGGTATTTGCTAACGCCTCAATTGCCAACGTTCTGACTGCTCGACGAAGTGGTATAACTTCAAACTCATTCTTAGTAGTCATTAGCTGATAGTGCATAGCCTCGATATTTTTGCCATCAAACGTTGCGTCAACAATATCCTGCTGATCTAAACAGTTGACCCTACTAGTTGGGTAAACAAGCTGGTAAAACCCGCCAGTGGTGAGAGCGTTGGTTATTTCAGAGCGAAAAAACTCGAAGTTTTCCAGATCACTGTTTTCCGGCTCAGTTGTACTGACTAACTCAACGCTAGTGCCAAAAATAGCGCTAAAACTTGAGTTTAGAATTTGATTTGATTTGATTGCTGCGTTCATAATTAAGCTACCTTGCTGAAAAATTTGTTTTGAAAGTACATCTGGCCCTTTGCTGTAATAAGCGTTTTAAACCAAAGTTGAATTTCACCGTTCTGATCTTTGCGAGTTTTCTCTTGAAGTTTAAATAAACCTTGATCAACGTACTTCTGGTAAGGTCTATTTCTTTGACTAAAACTATCCATCACATAACTTCCTTCACGAAGCATGGCGAAAAGCTTGTTTTGTCCTGTGCCAACTGATTTGGCAAAGTCTCTGATACAAACGCTATTGATTGAATCGTTAACCGCTTCGGCAAACGCTATTTTGGGTTGTGCGGCTTCAAGCTTTTCTGCCAAGTCAGCAGCTAAACGTAATGACTCAGCAAAACTCTTAGGCATATTCTGTTGTGATTGGTAGGTGCCAGTCTTACGAATAGAAGGAAGGACTTCACCAACCACCCAATCTTCAAACTTTTCAGCCTCTGGCATTTTCGAACGCATGATTAAACGGTAAACGTCACGTTCTGGAATTATTTGATATTGAGTTACGGATTGATTGTGAGAATAACCAGCTGCTCTACATGCCTTGTAATCACTGGATACTAGCAATTCGCTACCACCTATAAGTTTAACGTTCTTACAATGGTCTTGAATCGCTTCTGACGTATTTGCATAACCAAGTAGATCAGCAACATCCTTTGCAATAAACATTGGCTCACCGTTTTGATCAATTACTCGGACTTCACTTGATTTGAATTTGAAAGGAATTACGTTGCTGGTTGGTGTACTCATGTTGATGCCTTAATTAAGTAACTTGCCAATCAGTGTACAAGATATTCTTGTTATGGCAAGTAAAACTTGTTGTTTTTATCTTAGGCATAAAAAAACCCGCTATTAACGGGTTAATTATTATTAAGTTAAGTTATCGCCAAACACTAGACGAATAAAAAACCTTTCCTATTATATTGACTCACTCTGCATCTACCATAATGTCTGGATGCTCCAAAGCGTTAAAGCTATTCAGCCTCAACCTGCTTGCGCCAGGCTTATACAGACGCATTACTTTTAACAAACCTTCATAAAGAACTGCGTACACTCCTCCATCAACTGCTGAGATTTCTTTTGTATCTATCACAACCATGTCGCCATCAAAAAGCCTTGGCTCCATGCTGTTTCCTGATATAAATACACATAAGGAATAACTTTCATCTACCCCACACCCGTCAAAAAGAGACTTTGGAAGCTTGATAACTTTCCCTTTTCTTAAACTTAAATCTCCATCCGTGACTACGACACTCATAAGAACTGACACCTCTACTTCTTCATTATCTTCGAGTAATCCAACAGGACTTACATTTGTGTTAACACATCCATCGCCACCCGCTATAAGCGTTAATTCGTTGATTTTTAAAGCGCGACACAGGGCGCTTCTATTTTTACCTAACACGTCATTTCTGCCGCGCTCCAAGTTTTGTACAGCGGTAACACTGACTTTTACAACCTCTGCTAATTTGTTTTGTGAATAACCAATACCTTTTCTGTAGTGCTTAATTCTCAAACCCTGATCTATTAGCCGCACGTTGCGATCTCCAAGTAATTACAATCCAACCTAAAGTACAAGCATTGCTTGCTTAACAAAAGACTAGAATAACTTGCTATTTGTGTATTTATGGGCAAGAATAACTTGTATAGAATTAAGGGGTGGTTATGAAGGGCATAGAGAAGGCCGTAAAAAATGCAGGTGGCGCGGGAAACCTCGCTGAACAATTGGGTGTTTCTTATGAGGCTGTCAGGCTTTGGCGGAAACTTGGATTTGTACCTCAGAAAAGTGTTTTTGATGTTGAAGATAAAACTGGCGTGTCTTGTTTTGAGCTTAATCCAACAGTTTACCCTGTCAACAGGTTCATTGATGTGAGCCTCAAACAAGCCAGTTAGCAATTTAAACAGAGAGTTTATTATGTATAACAATCGAAACTACGTTAGAGAAAACGCCATAAAAGTGAGATTTAGCAATGAAGAACTAGAAGCGATTAGTGCCCTAGCAAGTTTGTCACGTAAACAGAAAGCTGCGTTCATTTATGATGCCGTTATGCGTCAGATTGCGATTGAAATTAATTATAAACAACGTGGGGTGTAAATGAAGGGTCTGGAAAGTGTCATGTTTTCTGATATGCAAATCAAAGAATTAACAGAAGCGGCTAATCATCGAGGCGTAACCGTCAGTGAGTTAGTCGAGTCTAAAACCAGAGAGTTTTTAAACCAGGTCAGTGGCAGAAAAGAGCTGAAAAAGTCCGTAATTTTAACTTTTAGGCCCCTCAAAAGCACCCATTATATTGGTGTTAGATGATCATGTGCCAATAGTGATGTTATCAATCACATCAGTTTGAAGGCCGATTAAGTTCGGTTTTCAGGTGCTCCACACGCGACTCTATGTAGATGCGTTAAACGTTCGAGATAACAGGGACTCGGCGAATTCAATTCAATAAAAAACCCCGGTCAATGCGCTAGAACTACGGGGTTAATTACCAACGGATTAAGTATGAGCAAATTAGAAAGAAAAATCAACATTCAAATTATTAATAAAGGTGTTCAGCTATCAACAGCAAACGGCTGCAACACAACGTCTATGACACGTAAAGAGCTGCAAGTGTTAATAAGTGACGCTTTGATCGCTGAACGTGTCCTGGGCGATGCTGAGAGAGCTAGAAAAACAGTGTTACGGGCGGTGAGCTAATGAAACTGGCTCTAGTGAACAAAAACAATCAGGTTAAGAGAGATATGCCAAGTGAGAATGGTTTCGTGATCCTTTGGAGAGACATTAACAAGCAGTCTTGGTCTAATGAATCGTTGCCCTACGCAGTCTTCACCAAGCTTTTAACTCAAGTCCAGCATAAGCCTTACGTAGCAGAAGTAAATGGTATTAAGACACCATTACAAGCTGGTGAAATAGCGATGTCATACGACAAGATAACTCAATTATTTAAAGAGATAAAAGACAAATCTCACGCTAGAAGAATCATTAAAAAATTCAAATCTTTGTCGCAAATTTACACCAGAGAAATTAAAAAAGGCAACGTGAATTATGGGTTTGTAGTCGGTTTTGTAGGGTGGGAAAAGTGGCAAAATTGCGACACACCCTCCGACACACCAAGCGACACACCTAAAGCCACGAATATAAAGGCTTTAAGCACTATACGCGACACACCCTCCGACACACAAAGAAACAACAATGTTTTAAACAAGTTAAAAGACAATGCTTGTTTTGACAACAAGCCGGTGCTTGAAACCTTCCTACAAGAAAGAACAGATGCGTTTGAAGATTTCTGGAAAACATACAGCGAAAGTAAAGTTTTAATTGGTGGTAAAAACAAAGCACCAAAGGCAAAAACCAAATCAAAATTTTTGAATGAAACCTTCCCAGCTTCAAAAATCAGAAGCATGGGGTTAGAGGCATTTGATCAAGAGGTCGAGTCATTACTGGATCTGGTTTGGTTGGTTTACTCAGACATTGCTCAACATAAAAAAACAAATACCCGTTCAGATTGGTTTAACCACGAAAACATGTGGCCTGCAAAGTTCTTGTCCAACGCACAGTGGAGGGATGAAGCATGAGCCAACTCAATGTCCCACCTCAAAGCATGGAAGCAGAGCAAGCGGTACTTGGATCAATCTTAATACTTGCAAAAGCGGATCGACTAGTCGGTGAAATATTCGATTTGATTAGCACTGACATGTTTTACAACCAATCCCATCAAATAATATTCAACGCAATGAACCGCATTGGCGCTAAAAACGAGATTGACGTTGTTACGTTGGATGAAGAACTTGGTAACACTGAGCAGTCAGAGCTAGCAGGAGGGTTTGCATACTTTGGAGATTTAGCCAGGAACACACCATCTTCTAAAAATGTACTCAAATACGCTGAAATTATCATTGAGCGATACGAAAAACGCAAAGTGCTAGAAATTTTGCACAACTCAATAGATCAGGTTTACAACAAAACTGAAACGTCAGAAACACTTTCGTATATTGAGCGAAACCTATCAGGAATTAACCTGGGCGGTAACTACGAACCTACGCACATAAACTCTAAAATTCCAGAGTGGTTAGACGTAATGCAAAAACGCGCTGAGAACGATCAAGGCGCTATTGGACTAAAGACTGGGGTAGATGGAATAGACAAGCAAATTATCGGCATACAGCCTAACTGGTTGATTATTTTGGCGGGTCGCCCATCAATGGGTAAGACGCTTGTGGCTCAAATGATTCACTCACACATATCAAAGACTTTACCGACCATGTTTTTTAGCATGGAAATGAGCAGCAACGAGATAATGGATCGTTACGTTGGAATACTCGCAGGCATCGAAGTCAACAACTTAAAAATGGGCGCTTTGTCGGATTTGGAATGGGAGAGAACGAATAACATAATTTATTCTATGAACAAAGACAGATTCAAAATTTACTACGATGAAACGCCAGCCTTAGCACTCAAACAAATATGCCATCGAGTCAAATCTACTATTAAAAAAGTAGGGCAAATTGGCCTAGTCACCATCGATTACATCGGATTAATGGAGAAAGAGCGTTCAGAACGTGATGATTTAGCGATTGGTAAAATCACCCGCGGATTGAAGCAGTTAGCCAAAGAAACCAACACGCCAATATTGCTGCTAGTTCAAGCTAACCGAGGTACTGACATTGTGGCTAGGCCAACTATGTCAAACCTAGCAGGTTCCAGTGCTATTGAGTCAGACGCGGATCTGGTTTTATTCAGTCATAGGGATGAAGTTGCAAATCCTGAAACAGCGTTCAAAGGAATTATTGAGTTAATACCCGCTAAGTTTCGCCACGGTACATGCAACAAAACCGCATACATAGGAAAACGCTCAGACAAAATGGGCGGTACTTTCTACAGCTTAACTGATGCTGAGGCCGGTGAGCTGGACAATCAGAATAAGACGCGACAATTGCCACCACCGCGACCCCAAAGAGCTGAAAGATTTTCAAAAAAGGAGGCCAAGGCATGAATCTACTCACTAACGCCCAGGCCGCCCTGTACAAAAAAATAGAAATGTCAGAGTCAGAGGCAGCTAAGAAAAAAGCGCAGGCTCAGAGAATGAAAGCTGAGGACGCACAGGACCGTCAAAAGTTGAGAAGGGATGCAGCATGAACGGCAAATTTAGAATAGTTAATAGCCGTGACTCTCTTGAGCTTCTAATCAAAGAGGTTCGAGATACTTGGGAGTTTCAAAAATGGCTGATGGTCCAGGTATCAACTGAAAAGCAACGCAGTCAATTACAAAATAATTCTATGCACCTTTGGTTTGAATGGGTAGCTAAAGAGTTAAATGATCGCGGTATAGATATGCGGGTGCTACTCAAAAGCAAGCCGACAATAGATTGGTACGCATCGAGCGTGAAATCTCACGTATGGAGGCCAACGCAGCAGGCCATAGCTGATAAATCATCAACTGCCGACTTATCTACAGTCGAATGCCTACAAACCCATGAAGAATTAAACCGGTGGTTTGGTAATTCTTTTGGTTTCCAAGTTCCTTGGCCGAATCTTAGGAGTAAAACAGCATGATTTATTTATTAGTATTAATTATTTGGATAATCATTGGTCTTGGAACTTGGAATCTACTTTTTACCATTTTCACTTTAAATTTAAGTTCAGTTGATAGGAAAGTACAAATGGTTGCAAAGTTCATAATCGTTATTTTTTGGCCTTTCTTTCTTGTTTATAGGGAGTTTGCATAATGCCCAACGCCAAACGTCGATGTACTAAATGCAAAACATACGAGCCCATACAGAACGGAGTAACTACACCGTTAGGCTTTTTTTGCTCCCATCTATGCAAATTAAATTACGTTATCGATTCAGCTAATAAATTAAGAATAAAGGCGGTTGAGAAGAAAATAACAAACGTCAGGCACAAAAGGAAATTGAACGAGCTTAGAACTAGGACACAGTGGTACAACCTGCTTCAAACCGAGGTGAACAAATACGTTAGGAATAGAGACATAAACAAACCTTGTTGCACATGCGGTACCACAAACCCAAGCATTAAATATGATGCGGGGCATTGCTTCACTAGAGCTGCCAGGCCAGATATACGGTTTAACCTCCACAATATTCATAAGCAATGCTCTGTCAACTGCAATCAACATGGCTCAGGTATGCGTCACGAATATCAATTATTTATTACAAACAAGTACGGTCCTAATCATTTTGAATGGCTCGAAAGTTATCACAGACCGTTAAAAGATGAATTTCCGCATTGGTCAGACATTGAGAAAGAAATAAAAAGGTATCGAATGTTAAACAAGCAAGCTGAACAGGACATAGCAGCATGAACATTCAATGGTCAGAAGAAACAATTTATGATCATGTATTAGCAGGAGAGCCACCACATTGTAAAAAATGTCAGTCATACCTCATTGTGAAGCGTGGCGTTGAAAAAGGTAATCAAAGGTATGAGTGTAAAAAATGCTTATTCAAGTTTGTTGATAAAGGTTTATAAATGGCACAGGCGGCGTATGAAATGGCACGATTAACATGTAGTTCAAAATCAATTGATGGAGTAGGTGGCGGTGGTGTCCAGGTTGACAATCTAACAGTTGCAGGCGCACTGGCATTTAGGCATCCAAAAACGGGTGATAGACTATCAAAACTGGCAGAGTGTTTAGCTCGTTATGTTTATTGTGATGATATGTCTAGCAAACAGCCCGTAGTCAACACGCTATTTCTAGCAGCCAGGCGGCACCGGACAAAAATACCCCCAGCTACGCTAATGAAAATAGTCAAATCAGCGTTGGAGGAATATAAAACACCGCACCACACTCGCAAGGGGATCGACATAGCGCAGAGTGTTAAACCAGCATCACGCGCTCACATAGCCGGTGAAATTGGCATAACTAGGCAGAGCTATTCACACACGCATCATCATGTATATGAATCAGCGTTTGGGTTTTTAGCCGCTTTGGGTAGCGAAGCAGATCAACATATCCAGGCGGCTATGACTAATGGTTGATTTAACGTTAGATAAACCAACTAAAATTGACAAAAATCAAAAGAAAAAGGGCCCACTAAATCACATGGCGTTAGAAAATATATTCGAGGCAATTCTTTAAGGGATGAGCCTGCAATAACGTATTTAGATAATTGACAAGATGATAAACGGAGTAGGTGATAAACCATTTATTACATTTTCCCACCTTTTTCCCACATTGACGTATTACATTTTACCCACATAAAGTAGTTTTAAATATATTCTTTATTTGTATTGACAAAATAATAAATGAGGCTCATATTGTGTTCACGGTCTGGAACAAACCAGGCCGAACCACCAAGGGTAACTTGGAATTAAAGGAATTTATCATGAGCGCATATGTTTACAACGTAGAATCAAAAGAAATAGTGTTAGTTATTAATGCAGAAACCAACGAAAAGTGTGAATCTATCGCTGAGGATAATGGTTATATGGGTTGTGATGAGTACGGATTGTCTTACTCTAACGAAGGGTTGTCTGAGACTAAATTTACTGATTTTCACAACGACAACGAAACAAATATTTTAGTTGATAAAATTGAAAACTCTACGTCATTAACTGAATTACGTAACTCACTAAACTCACTCGCTATCCATATCGACAATACCGATGATGAAATAAAGCTTGAAGAATATGTTGATTTAACTTCACTCCCTCATTTTGACAATGATAAAACAGAGTGGGTTGACGGTTCATTTTCATGTGATTTACACAGCCATTTAATCTATAACGATTGTGCCGGTGATGTTGCAGGTCGAGTGGGCTGGGAAATATTGCCAGTGTCTTATTTTGAAGATTAAATTGGAACATCACCTGAAAGGCCGCAGAAATGCGGCTAAACCGGAAGCTGAGAAAGCTACATCGCAGATACAAATACGCTGCGTACCCACTGACAAGTCACTGATAGTAAGAAATTTACTCACGGGTGAAACGCTAGGAAGCTTTATGATGGGATTAGCTATTGAGGAAGCTACCAAGCGTAGTAAGAAATAACTGATTATTTATACAGTTAGTCATTGCATGACCTGACACAATTTGGTATAAATGATCATTCTCGGAGTAGTTTTATTCCTAGACAGCATTTAGACGATGCATATTTGTATTATGAGAGCTTCCGCTATTTAATCTTGCCGGACTGGTAGCGGTAGCCCTCTGTATATCAAGAACTAATTAGCCGCTTAACTGCGGTTTTTTTACGTCCAAATTCCCAGACCATTGCCTCGCCTAGTGCGGGGCTTTTTTATGCGAGCTATATCATGATCCACTACGACCAATTGAAAAAGCAATTAGTTAAACATGAGGGTGAGAGATTCAAGCCGTATAAATGCACGTCTGGATATATCACAATTGGCGTAGGTCGCAATCTCCAGACTCGCGGCATCACACACGACGAATCAATGTATATGTTAGAAAATGACATCTCATACTTTGAGGAATCACTCAGGGAACGGTTACCAAGCTTTAGAAGCTTTTGCCCAACCCGCCAAGCTGTATTAGTCAATATGGCATTCAATCTAGGTGTTAATGGACTGCTCAATTTTAAACGTATGCTCAACGCATTAGAGCAGGAAGATTACATAGAAGCAGCTAAAGAAATGCTAGACAGTAATTACGCTAAACAAGTTGGCAATCGTGCTAATGAGTTATCAGAGCAAATTAAAACAGGTGAATGGCAATGAAGAATTGGAAATCAATCGTTAAAAGCATTGCTCCCGTTCTTGGTACCGCATTAGGTGGTCCTATGGCTGGCGCGGCTATTAAAATGCTATCCAGCAAACTATTAGGTAATGAGGATGGAACTGAGGCAGAGCTAGAACAATTCATATCTACTGCATCACCTGACCAACTACTTGAAATAAAAAATATCGATAATGATTTTAAAGTAAAAATGAAAGCTTTAGACTTTAATGTATTTAAGTTAGAGCAGGAAGGCCGAGAAAACGCTAGAAATCATCACAAAGACCACTTCATGCCAACGTTATTGTGTCTATTACTAACACTCATGGTTAGTGCTGGCGCATATGTACTAATGACAACTGAGATACCAAAAGATAACGCCAACATAATTTATATGGTGTTTGGTCAAGTTCTTACTGCATGGGCCGGATCAATTGCATATTGGGTAGGCACAACTAAATCAAGCAGTGATAAATCTAAATTGCTTGGACCTGTTAGATCATGACTGATAAGTCAGCGATTGCTAGCTATTCGGTGAACGGCTCTACAGCACTAATTGGATTTGTCACAGTAGAGTTATTAGCGATAACAATCGGTATCATCATGTGTTTAGCAACATATGCAACAACACTATATTTTCAACGTCGCAGAGATAAACGTGAATTGGAAGAATCAGAACGAAAACTGGAAATACACGATTTACATTTGCAGGCATTAACAAAAAATGAAACTAATTAATACCAAGCACGAGAAGTTTTGTCAGGCATGGCACGAAACGGGAATAAAATCCGGTGCATACAGAGAATCGCATCCACAGAGCAAAAAGTGGAAAGACGAAACGGTACATAATAAAGCATCGGCATTAAGTAGAAATCTACAGGTTTTGGCTAGGTTTGAAGAACTGCAAGAACAGGCACTAAAAAGCCACAATGTGACTATTGCAAGCTTACTGAAAGAGCTTGAAGAAGCAAGGTCAATAGCATTGGCAGCAGAAACTCCACAAGCATCTGCGGCGGTATCAGCGACACTGGGTAAAGCCAAGTTGGTAGGCCTAGATAAACAGATAATTGAGAAGACAATTAAAGTTATCGATACCGGCGAGAATAATTGGTAAACCTTTCGTTATTTCGTAGGCACGTTAAGAATAACTCGCCCGCGTTTTTGCCTTTGTTCACTAACACTGAACGGTATGAAATAGTATGGGGTGGGGCAGGTAGCGGCAAATCTCACATAGTCGCTCGTAAAATACTGTACCGATTACTAAAAGAATTTGATTTTAAACACAACTTTTTAGTCATAAGAAAAGTGGACAGGACAATCAAACGTTCTGTCTTCACTCTAATTAAAAACATCATATCAATATGGGGTCTAACGAGTGAGTTTGATATAAACCTCACTGACAAGACGATCACATATAAGCCCAACGGCTCACAAATAATGTTCAGCGGCCTTGATGATGTTGAAAAGCTCAAATCAATCGAGGGTGTGACGTCGATATGGTGCGAAGAAGCGACCGAGCTAAATCAAGAAGATTTTGAGCAATTAGATTTACGTTTAAGAGGCGAAACGCAGTACATAAAACAGATTACGCTGACATTTAACCCAATCAGCGAACAGCACTGGATAAAAAAAATATTCTTTGATGATCCCATCGACAGTGTATTAACATTAAAAACAACGTACCTGGATAATGCGTTTATTGATGATGAATACAAAATGGTCATGGATAACAAGAAGAAGACTAACCCCAGGTATTATTCAATCTACGCATTGGGGAACTGGGGAACTGCTGACGGGCTTATATTTAACAACGTAACTGCCAGGCTAATCAGGCCAGAAGAACTGCATGGTCTTGAATACGTGCAGGGGTTGGACTTTGGTTACACTAATGACCCATCAGCATTCAATCAAACCTACGTTGATATGAAGAACAAACGCATATTCGTAAACGATGGATTTTACGAGAAAGGGTTAAGCAACTCTCGTATTGCTGACAAAATAAAAGAGCTAAACGGTCATAGACACAAAACAACCGCTGACAGTTCAGAGCCTAAATCAATCGACTACTTAAAGACAAAAAGCATCAACGTAAGGGGTGCAATGAAAGGCGCGGGCTCAGTTAATACCGGCGTTGATTTCCTGCTTGAGTTTGAAATTATCGTCAACGCTCACCTGGTAGAGTTTATGACCGAGTTTAATAATTACTGCTGGCTGATAGATAAAAACAATGTTCAGCAGAATAAACCGGTTGATGATTTTAACCATTTTATCGATTCGCTCAGATACGCATGTGAGCATCACACCAAAAACAATGCTTTCGTTTTTTCTTGCTAGCTCACAAACGCTGCAACCTAAAAATAAATAATATGAGGGTTCACAATGTGGCCGTTTAGTCAGAAAATCACAAATAATGCGCCCAGTGCTAACACCGAAGTAAAGTTTGCACTAAAATCAATCACATTGCCCGAAGCGCAGCCCAGTTGGAATCTTTTTCCACAAAAACAGAGAGAATGGTCCACAGCAGTTGCTATTGACGAGGGTTACAACGCCTCAGCGATTGTTTACGCAGCAGTAGAGAAAAGAGCCAAGTTGATCGCTAGTGTGCCGTGGTATGCAGCAACAAAGGACGTGAACGGTAAAATTGAAAGATTGCCAGCCACTCACGCGCTGAACCAATTGATATACAGCCCTAATCTCGACCAATCATGGTACGAGGTAATGTATTCAGCTAGTCAAATGTTAGACCTCAGCGGATCTGCTTTCATGCCGGAAGTGAAAGGCGGCGCAAAGGCGTATCCAATAGGTATTTCTGTTTTAAACTCTGAATACATAAAGATTAAACCAGGAAAAGAGCAGCTAGTTGATTTATATCAATACGTCAACGGCAATGTTACGCGCAATATATCACCCGATGATATGGTTCAGATAAAGCTTCCTAACCCCAAAAACCCTTACTTCGGTATGCCAGTACTAATGGCAGCAGGAAGGGCCACAGACATAGATAGAGAAGCCGGGGATTGGCAAAAATCTAGCCTGCAAAATAGAAACATATCAGACATACACATTGAAGTACCAGAGGGTACTCAGCCGGACCAAATAGAACAGATACAATCAAAACTACGCGAGCGCAATCAATCACCAGACAATGCAAGAGCGCCGTTGATATCTAGCGGTAAAGTTAACCAGTTATCAAGAACAGCCGTTGAAATGGACTTTACCAACTCACGCCGTTCAGTATGGACAGAAATAGCCGCATGTTTTGGCGTACCACTAGCAGCAATGGGATTTACTGAGAACGTCAACCTAGCTAACGCTGACGCGATGATGAAACAGCTATGGCAAGACACCATCGTTCCACAGCTAGAGCTATTTAAACGACAATTAGACCATCAACTCGCTAAAGAGTTTGGTGATAACGTTTGTATTGAGTATGACCTGTCTAATGTAACAGCGTTGCAAGAATCACTGGATAGCAAACTGGCTAATGCAGAAAAGATGGACAGGTTAGGGTTTAGTTTGGCGCAGATTAACCAACGCTTAGAGTTAGGTTTTAATGATAGCGAAATACCTGCTGACATAACTGATTTAGGCGAGAACCTAAACGACGATGAAATTAAAATGATTTTAAAGTCTGCAAGCTATGGCAATGCTAAATAATGAAAAATAGAAAAGGCACTTTTAAAATAACTAAAGCTTTAATTGATAATAACCCTGACGGAGTTATAAAAACACTGGCAAACGTTTTAGTTTTGCGATGCGAGTATATAGCTATATATGACCATTTTGAGTATCACGGTATTAGTAAATTATTCGATGAGACTGAGGAAGGGCAGGTTATTCCAGAGTACGGTTTTATTATTAGTTTTGATGGAAAAGTCACTTGTTTTACTAGTGAAAATTCAGGGGCCGAATTAAATTGGCTAGACTAATCACCGGACTATCACCCGCACGAGAGCAGGCATTGCAGGAAAGGTTATTCATTGCATTATCTAAAAAATATGAAGGCAGAATTAAGCGAGAAATTGCTAGAGCGATGCGCTCATTTGCTCGATCAGACCAAGATGCGATTACTATTCATGAAGACAGATTAAAAGTTGTTTTAGTGAAGCTTTACCTAGAATCATTTAAAACGTTTGGCAGTCGATTACTAAAATCAATTGTTAAAGCAGATGGTAAAGCGGTGCCAGAAACGCCGCAGTTTAATCTTGCACGTAAAATCTGGATAAACACCCATTCATCGTTAGCAGTCACTCAGATTGCAGGCACAACGAAAGACCAGGCATTGAATATAATCAGAATAGCCCTTGATGATAGCGTTACAGAGGGACTTAGCGAGATTCAGGCAGGCAGATTAATACAGTCACGCATCAGGCAGGGCAGCGGCCAGTTATCGACATTGCGCGGCAGAATGATAGCCAGAACAGAATCACATGCCAGCTCTAACGCCAGCACACAAATGGCGGCTAAATCTACACGGCTACCGCTAATGAAAGAATGGATTTCGTCAAGCAGCGACAGAACAAGGCAGACACACTTTGACGCTAACGGGTCTATGGTTGACATTGACCAGCCTTTCAAAGTCGGCAACAGTTTATTGATGCAACCGGGCGATCCAAGTGGTGACGCAGAGGAAGTTATTAATTGTAGATGCGCCGTAGGGTATTCATTATAAACATTCATTGCTCAATGACGTTAAAGCCAGCCACAAAATCAATATAAATTTCAGAGGAAATCAAGTGGAACGTAAAAGTTTACAGTTTGACATCAAAAAAGACGATATAGCAGGCCGCATGTTTTCTGGTTACGCATCCACATTCGATGTGGACTTGGGCGGTGACATTATCGTGCCTGGCGCATTTAAAAAAACCATTGAGGGCCGTCAGCAGTCTGTCAAAGTTTTATACCAGCACAATGAGCCTATTGGTCGCTCTATGCGGTTATACGAAGACACAATCGGTTTGTTCGTAGAAGGTAAGGTAAGCAAAACGCGACTCGGTGATGAAGCACTAGAGCTTATGCGTGACAGAGTAATCGACCAAATGAGCATCGGTTTTTCTGTGCCGGCCGGTAAGTCTGAAATGTCAGATGATGGCCTACGTATCATACGTGAGATTAAGTTGTATGAGTTTAGCCCGGTAACATTCCCGATGAATGAAAACGCTATCATAACGAGCGTTAAAAGTATGAAAGATGCGATCAAGTTGGGTAAATTTGATGGGCAAGATTTAAAAGAACTGTCTGAGATACTAACAGACATTAAGACACTGTTAAGCACTGAGCCGTCAAAGAACACTCAGCCGCAAGATCAGCCGTCAGAACTAGAAATGCTGTCAAAAGCACTCGATAATTTTGGCGCTATTGCCATAAACAGAACTTAGGAAGAATCATGGAAATTAAAGAATTAGTTGATAAATTGAATGCTAGCACAACTGGCATTATGGACTCACAAACCAAAGCCGCGGCCGAAGTTAAGTCTTTGGGCGAGGCATCAGCAGAAACAAAAGCAGCACTGGATAAGCAAATCGCAGAGCAAACAGAGCTAAAAGGATTGTTTAACGCGCTAGATACTGAGCTAAAGAACATGCAAATGAAAGCTCAAAAATACGACGTTGCTAAAGTGCAGTTAAAATCACTTGGTCAAACGTTCGTTGAGTCTAAGTCTTACTTGGATGCTAAAGCTACTGGTGCGCGTAGTGTTCAACCAGTTGACATGGATAAGAAAAGTTTAACGGCTCTTACTGCAAGCGCAGGCGCATTAGTTCGCGCTGATCGTGACCCAACGGTATACCAGAATCCTAATCGCCCAATTCGCATTCGTGATCTAATACCCACCGTACCTACAGTATCTAATGCTGTTGAGTTTATGCGTGAGTTAGTGTTCACAAATAACTCGGCACCGCAAGGTACTGCATCAGGCATCGGTGGTGGTGAGTTTGTAGCCAAAGCTGAATCTAACATCACGTATGAGCTAGTTACAAAAGCCATTCGTACTATTGCACATTGGATCCCCGCATCACGTCAAGTTTTGTCAGATGCGCCAATGCTACAAGGTCTGATTAACTCACGGTTAGTCTACGGTTTGGATTTAAAGTCTGACCAGCAGATTTTGTTAGGTGACGGAACAGGCCAAGAGCTAGACGGTTTGCTAGTAGACGGTGATATTAACAACATCAACAAGTTGCCTGCCGGTACCGCTGCTGCTGATGTGCCAAGCGCAATGATTGATCACATTCGTAAAGCGGTCACCAAGTGCCAAGAATTCGAGTACTACAATATGACAGGTTTGTTACTAAATCCTGCTGACTGGGAAATACTAGAAACAGCCAAAGCAACTGACGGCCATTATTTAATGGTTTCTATGCCTACCGATACAGCCACCCAAACAGTATGGCGTATACCTGTCATCATCTCTAACGCAATGCCAGCCAATACCTTCTTAATTGGCGACTGGTCAATGGGTGCCGTTATTTATGACCGCGAAGATATTTCGGTACGCATTAGTGAGTCGCATAGCGATTACTTTGTTAAAAATGGCGTTGCTATTCTTGGTGAGGAACGTTATACCCTCGCTATTCCGTTACCTAAAGCGTTCTGTAAAGGTTCGTTTGAAGTTGCAGCGTAGTAAGTAGAAAACTATAAGAAGGCCGCTTAATTGCGGCCTTTTTTACGCCTAGAATTTACTCTTTGTCAGAAAGAATCAAAACATAAAAAACAACAGGTCAATATCAATGAATGACTACAAAGTACTAATTACGTCAACGTTAGGTTTAGCAGGAACCGTTGTAACACTAGCAGATTGCACACAGACAAAAGAGCGCCTGAAAAAAGGCATCATCTGTGAGATTAAAGTAGTGGCACCCGTCGAGACTAAGCGAAAGGCTAAAAAATAATGTATAGCATTGTTACAGCCGATCCAATCGTGTCGCCAGCAACCGCACAGCAGTTAATTGATTGGGCTAGGCTGGACAGTGACGATCCCAAAATTGAATCATCGCTATTGATTGCTACTGATCTGGTTATATCATTTTTAAGCCTTGAAATATTACCCAGAACTTACACGCTTACGTACGAAGATTGGCCCAAAGTTGGCACACAGTCAGGTTCGCAGCTATCACGTAAATCGTACTGCAATAAATTCAAAATAGACCTACCTTACGCCAACTTGATAACGATCATCTCAGTCAAAGCGAACGGCGTTGCACTGGATAGCAATAGTTACAGAGTGATAACCGGTAAAAACACACAATTGCGATTTGATGAAATCGGATACGACGAGGTAGACAACTCGGCACTTGAGATTGTTTACAGTGCAGGATATGGAGCGGAAACAGCTAACGTACCTGCGTCAATAATCAATGCAGTCGTTATGGTTGCCGGATATGTTCATTCCCACAGTGGCGGTTGTGACATGGCTCAGGCGGTCAATATGTCGGGCGCATCACAGTTGTTACGGCCTTATGCTGTGATGGCTGGCATGGTTTTTTAATCATGAAATGCTGCAACATCAACCCAGGTGATATGAATCGTAAAATTGAGTTGCTACACCTGGTAAAAGTATCGACTCCATCGGGTGGATTCACTGAGTCTTGGGAAAGTGTCGCGTATTTATGGGCAAAAATTAAGAACAGTAGCGGCTCAGAATTAATTCACGCCGATCAACTTGGCTCAGTAGCATTCAGTGATTTCACAATTCGTTATCGTGCCAACATTAACGAGAGAATGAAAATAATTTACCGTGGAACTGAATTTCAAGTTAGACACATTAATAACATTGAAGAATCCGACCTGTTTCTAGTGGTAAAAGGTGAGCGAGGTGTTAGCCAATGACTGTGCAAGTTTTGGGGATAGCAGAATTACAGCGTAAATTGCGGTCACTAGGTGATGCAATGGATGATGCAATTATGGGCGGCGTTATGGTGACAGCTAACGAGATACGCACAGACGCAATCAAATCAATACAGCAAGTAAGTGGAGGCCAGCAGGTGCAGCGTTCACGTCAAGGTGGTGGCGGCACTTATACACACACCGCATCATCTGAAGGTAACGCGCCTAATACTGACACAGGAAAGCTAGTCGCAAGCATAGCCGTAGAGAACAATAAAACTGGAATGTTCTCTTTGGTCGGTAGCAATTTAGACTATGCAACATTCCTAGAGTTTGGGACAAGAAGCATGGGGGCTAGGCCATTTTTGCAACCGGCATTAGATAAGAATGAAGAAAATTTAAAAACCAATATTAGCAAAGCAGCAGATGTATTAATTGAGAGGCGTAGTCGATGAGTTCACTCGTTCAAATTGCAATTTCAATCATGTCAGCCCTTAAATCAGAGTCTACATTAACATCCCAGCTAACAACCTACGCATCAAGCCCCGCTGTATTTACTCACGTACCGGAAGACCTCACAGACTATCCGTATGTGGTTTTGTATGACACTGGGCTAGACGGTAACGACAATGACGCGCACCTTGGCTTTGATGGTGTGTTGAATATTCATAGCTGGTCAGATCAAAGAGACATGTCGGTAATCGGCAACATACAAAAATCTATTTACGACATTTTGCACAACCAAGAATTAACAATGACTGGTTACAACCTAGTCGATTTACATCAAGAATTTACAACAATCTTACGCGACCCTGACGGAATAACTCTACACGGTGTCCAGCGTTTTAAAATTATTTTACAAACAAACTAAAGGGCAAACATTATGACCGCAGGCGTTGGATTCACAGGAAGAAAAGTTTTACTCACTATTGGCGGTGTCGGTAACATCGCTATTCAAGAAAAAAGCGTGAACATTAACAATGAGGCAGTTGACGTATCCAGTGATTCTAGCAATGGCACCACTGTTGTATTAGCTGAACCTGGTAACAAAAGTTTAGAGCTTAGTTTTTCAGGCGTAGTTGAAAACCTTAATTTAGTCATGTCAATTATGAATAACACTAGCCAGATTTATGCTTGCACGCTTACATATCCAGAGGGCTCTGTTATTTCTGGTGATTTCTTCCTTGGCTCAATCGGTAACGCTGGCCCATTTAAAGAAGCGTTTACATTCGAGGCTTCAATGAGTTCAAGTGGCCCTGTAACGTTCACAGAAGGCACTTAAAATGGCTTTTTTGTTCGGTAAATCTGAGATTGAGCTGGATTATCTTGGTAAATCCTACACGTTAAAGGTCACGGCGAGAACAGCCGTTGATCTTGAGCGGTCTTTAGGTATGCACCCAATAACCTTATACATGAAGATTGTTAAAGCGTCACAGGCACAAGAAATGCCACCAATGGGTTTAATGGCTGAGTTTTTCGAGTTCATGCTCAAAAGAGCAGGCGCGACAGTTGATTTTGATGAATTATACAGTCAGCTATTTGATAACGATGCTATGACAGAAATATCAGAAAAAGTGGGGGAGCTATTACAGCTATTCCTACCGCAAAGCGATGAAATCGACATCCCAAAAACCCAACCCAAGACTCGCACCAAGAAGAAGTAGCCCCGCAATCTTGGGAGGAGTTATACAAATTTTGCATTCGTAACGGGTGCAACCCCTCCGACTTTTGGCAAATGACGCCATCCGAAGTTTATGTTTATTTAGAAGCCAAACAGCCCGTTCAGTATTACAGCGGCATGATTGGTGACGATGTGGATCAATTACTAGAAATGAGACAAGGCGAGGACTTTATATAATGGCATTGGGTAGCGTAGGCGGGATAGTTATTAGAGTGAGCGCTGATGATACTAAATTCAATTCAGCGATGGACAGAGTATCTAATTCTGTTGCAGCTAATGCTCGTAGATTGAGGGCGTCAGGCAATCAATTCGCAAAATGGTCGGCCATTAGTGTTGCTGCTGCGGGTGCTGTTGCAACGGCTATGATAAAGGGGCAACTAGGCACACTCGATGCCCTAGCCAAAACATCAGACGCACTAAAAATACAACAGCAAAACCTACAAGCTCTACAGTTTCAAGCGGAGTTAAGCGGGGTAAGCACTGAGCAACTAGCAACTAACCTTGAGCGTATGCAAAGGCGTATCGGTCAAGTGGCTAGAAGTGGCGGCCCTGCGGCTAAAACTCTTGAAGAAATCGGTATCAGTGCAAAAGATATTGTTGAACTTTCGGCAGATAAACAGCTTGAAGAAATAGCGAAATCACTAGGCGGCATGGAAAACGCCAGCTTACGTGCATCAATAGCGATGGATCTATTTGGTCGTGATGGTGTCCGAATGATTAAGATGCTGGAAGGGCTTAAAAAAGACGGGTTGCAGGGAACAGTTGAAGAATTAGAGAACTTAGGCATCGCCCTTACTAGATTGGACACAGCAAAGGTGGAACAGGCTAATGACGCAATGTTTAAAAGTGGTCAAGCTGTCGAGGGCATATTAAATAACGTAACTGTAAAAGTCTCTCCGATTCTTCAAGCGATGGGTGATGAGTTTGTGAAGAATGCGGCACTGACTAAGGGATTCGGAGATACTATTGATTCAGTTATCAAGAACACCATAAAAGTTGTCGGCATTCTAGCTGATTCATTCCGTGGTCTTGAGATGCTGTTCGCATCAATGAAAGTTATCGGATTCAGTCTCGGCAAAGCTATGGTTGAAGTTTTCAGAATTATGGCAAAGGGCGTTGAACAGTTTGTAAATCTAGCCATATTCAATCTAAACGGAATGATAAAAGCGATCAACATGCTGCCAGGCGTGGCAATTCCAGATATTTCACAGTTTGAATCTAAAGCCGCAAAGATGCTGGAAGGATTCTCTAAAACCGCGAGTGAAAACTTAACTGGTGCAATTCAAGATTTTAAAGATGTAGTTAGCAAGCCTTTACCCAGCGTAGCGCTAGACCAGTTCGTCAAAGATGCAGAAGACGCAGCACAAAAAATGGCAGAGATTGCCACAACAGGCGCTTTAGGTGGAAGGCCTGCAAAGTCAGGTCTGAGCCCAGAAGAACAGCAGGCAATGCAAGATAAAATAAACCTAATACGTGACAATCTAAAAACAGAAAAAGATTTACGTGACGAGGCATACATATTAGATATTGAAGCTATCAAAAACTTTGGAATGTTAAGCGAAGCCGCGAAAGCAGAGGCAGACGCCTTAGAGTTGGCACGAACACAGCAACATGTTAATGCAATTGTTGACATAGAAAAGAAAGCCGCAGATGCAAAGAAAGCCATTGTTGATGCAGAAAATAGAGCCAAGATTGCAGCAGTCAGCAGCGCATTTGGTGACTTATCTAGCCTAATGAACTCAGGCAGTAAAAAGGCATTTGAAATAGGTAAGAAAGCCGCAGTAGCAAGCGCGGCAATATCAGGAACACAGGCAGCCATTGACGCATGGAAGGCGGGTATGTCAACAGGTGGACCAACAGCACCATTCGTAGCTGCCGCTTATGCTGCATCATCTATTGCAAAAACTGGAATGATGATTAGGCAGATTAATCAACAGCAATTCGGCGGTGCTGCAAGTGGTAATTCAACATCATTCAGCGGTGGAGTGCCGGCGGTTAACACCCAATCAAGCGGCGGTCAGTCTGGCGGCAATCAAAACATAAACATCAGCGGCATTGATAGAAATAGTTTAATCAGTGGCGGTCAGTTAGTAGACACACTAAACCAAGCGCTAGGGGATGGATTCACCATAAACTTTGCTGGCGGTTAATTCTCTAGGCTTGTAAACCATTCAAAATATCAAAAACTAACATGAGGTTATAAAATGTCAGCACCTACACCGATTGCAGTACCCACAACTGGTACGCCAGTTATTACAAATCCAGAAACAGCCGGAAAAGTTGCCACTCCATCGGTGATAACGCCTGTTTCAATTCCAGCAATTCCAGTACCGGGCTAAACTATGTCAGCCGTACAGATACCCAACACATTTGTAACAAAAAGACCCGCTAGCCCTACGCCCAACCCAATTGCTCCGCTAGATAACCCGTTTATCGTTGGAGCTGAATCGATACCGAATGCAGCAACGCCTATTGTAATCACTCCAAGGCCATTGCCAAACAGCAACCCACCCTACGCTTTAAATCATGCTCGAATACTGTATGCAAGTGAGTTGTTAACATCAACAGTTACGACTAGTGCAGGCACAAACGGGAATCTTGTATTAGTGCCAAATACTGCGGATAGGTGGGCGATAACTGCGGGCGGGTCAATTACATTCACATTGAGTACAGCGGTTAATATGGATTCTGTTGCGATTGGCGCTCACAATCTAGGCTCAACTAATCACGTTGTATCTGTAGAATATTCTAGCGCGGCCACTGGCACGTTCAGCACGTTTAAAGCAGCACGGACGCCAGCAGACGACACTGCATTAATGTTTCATAATACGACTACCGTTAGCGTACTTCGTTTAAAAGTCACGTGCACCGGCTCAGGCTCGGCGTTCGTGGGCTCAATATACGCAGGTATCGCACTGCAAATGCAAAGACCGTTTTTCGCTGGTCACTCACCTATCAATCTATCAGCTAAGACAATTCGATACAGCTCAATGACCGAAGGGGGTAACTTTGTAGGTGAGCAAATTAGGCGCTTAGGGTTTAACACATCAGCGCAGTTTTCCAACCTAGAAAATGATTGGTATAGATTCTACTTCCAGCCGTTCGTTGTTCATGCGCGTACTTTGCCGTTTTATTTTGCTTGGAACCTCGATCAGTATGATACCGATGTAGGCTACTGCAAAACGAGCGAAGACATAACACCCGCTTACGGTGTGAAAGATATGTTTGACGTATCGTTTCAGATGATGGGGTTTGGCTAATGTCATTTGAAACAGAGCGCAAGAAATACGCTAGGCAACCATTTAAATTTTACGAAGTTGAGGTAAACGGCACTACATATAAAATATGTGAAAATGTCGGCCCTGTTCCCGCTGGTCTTGACGCGATGCCTTTAGCAAAGTCGGCTAGCAAGCGACCGCCAAGGGTAGCACTGGAGGGTGGTATCGGTGTTCGCGGCTCTATCAGCGTTAGTTTTAATGAAGGTTTAGATTACAGATACTTCGGAACTATTGCAGCACCAGTAATATTCTGGCCAAATTGGCGGGCTAGAAACATCGGTTACCAAGGCGGGCGCATATCTGAATTTAGCGGATACATTGTTGATGGGGCATATGACGTAACAAACTTTGAGCGACGTGATTACATAATCGAATCGTTTAGCCATAGCGCAAGCGGCGCAAGCATTACGGGCAAAGACACACTTAAAATGCTGTCAGGTGACAGAGCCAAAGCCCCGCGTAAAAGCTCAGGCATATTAAATGCTGACATACTTGCGGCTGACACGTCATTTACGCTAATACCATCAGGCATTGGTGATTTAGAATATCCGGCTGATGGGTTTATTAGACTAGGTGATGAGGTTGTGTCGTTCACACGCTCGGCTGATGTATTTACAGTTGTTAGAGGGCAGTACAATACGCTAGCAGAAAGTCACGGCATAAACGACTTGGCGCAACTATGCTTATATTACAGTGATAATATTAGCGACATACTTTACAACCTTTATACAGTTTACGCAGATGTACCAACAGCGCAAATTCCAAAAGCGCAGTGGGACGATGAGATTAATTTAAATCTACCAGGCTTGTATGAGACGCTAATAGCTGAGCCAACAGGTGTGGATGATTTAGCAAAAGAATTATGTGAATCTGCCCCTCACTTTCAATACTATGACGAGCGCATCAATAAAATTGTACTAACAGCAATCAAAGCGCCGCCCAATATTTCTCAGTGTTATACAGCAGAGGCCAACATACTTGAAGCTAGTACAGTCATAAAAGATGAGCCGGAGATGCGCATCAGTACGGTTATTGTACGTTTTGGCCAGCGTGACCCAACTAAAAAGCGTGATGATGCAAGTAATTATAAACAAGGTCAAGTTAGGACCACGCCTGCATCCATTGTCAAATACGGCGGCGTAGAAAAATACAAAGTAATAAATAGCAGGTGGATATCAAACGGTAACAGAGCAGCGGCAATACGTTTAGCGGCCAGAATTGGGCGCAGGTTTGAAGAAATGCCGCGTTCAATTTCCTTTAACCTTGACCCGCGTGATGCTGATGTTTGGACAGGTCAACCACTGTCTATAAATTCAGATTTGACATTGAGAAATACAGCACCATATGACCGATTCTGTATGCCTGTTCAAGTTTTAAGTGTTGGTGAAGCACAAGACTATCAGTATCAAGCTTTAGAATATACTTACAGTGCGGCACTGGCAGAAGATGAGGACAGTGACGACCCAAATTATAGACCCGTTTATATTTCTGGTCAGACAATAAGATTAGAAAACGGACAGGGCAACCCACAAACTTTACGTGAAGCATATGACACCGTGTGGCCGGATTTACTGGCAGGCTACAACGTTGTGTTTATATTTGACTTGTCTTGTGTGGCTGGCTCTGACGATATAACAGAGCATTCAGTTGTAACTAGTGCGGGCAATGAATTCTCTGTATTGACAACGCCCATACTAATTGACGTGCGCGGCCTAATTGTTGGCAAGGGTGGCGATGGCGGATCTGCTGATGGTCAAAATGGTGGGCCGGCTTTATCTCTTAAAGATGATATTAGGCTTTCAAACACTGGCGTTATTGGCGGCGGTGGCGGCGGTGGTGGTGGATATGACGATCCAGAACCATCCAACCCAGAGTCAGGTGAAGGCGGAGGCGGTGCAGGATTTACAGGCGGGTTAGGTGGACGCGGCCAGCAAAGCCCACAGGTTAGAGCTGGAACTACAACTGGCGGTGATGGATCATACGTAGGAGGCGGTAACGGTGGAGATTTAGGAGAAGACGGTCAAGGTGATAACAATGGGATAGGCGGTATCGCTGGCGACGCAATAAATCTAAACGGCTACACAATTACATACATAAACACAGGCACAATTTTAGGAACAATATCATGAGTCTAGTACCCTATTTAGTAACAGCATTGGAAAAATCACAGGTTACAGCCGCATCAACTGGGAAAAACATTGTAGCAGGCGCGATAATTACACTATCAACAATTGCCGGGGTTGCGGTCACTATGTTTGATAATTCAGCGGGCTCAGGCGGCAATACAGCAAAAAGCACCGACGCGAATGGCCAGAAAGTTATATTCGTAAAACCTGGAATATACAACATTACTGTAAATGGTGACGCTGAAAAAAGGATTAATATTTCTGAATTGTTAGGAGACAACAAGGGTTTACAGAGAAAGCAGCTAGAAGTTTCTGGATATTACGACCTTCTTTCCTCTGCGGTCTCAGATGATAGTTTGGTCGATGGCGGTGTAGTAATTATAAAAGACAGGGCCGATTCTGTTTGGGACGTTGTTTTGTCATCTACTGTTACATCTAATTTATATGACATATACACATCAACATCAATACCATCTTTATCTATAAAATTACGAGAGCCTAAAATATTAACGCCTGAGCACTACGGATTAGGAGCAGGCGTAGAGGATAGAGACGGCTTTATTTATTTGCTAGCTAAAAACAAACCTATACAGGCGTTTGGTGACGAGTACATTTTAAACGGTGCAGAGTATAACGGCCCCTGCGATGTAGAATTTGGAAAAAATACGATTATAAGAAACAACCAAACCAGCGGCCCAAGAAGATCCTCGTTAAAATTCTTTGGTTTGAAAGACGAAACAAAAATAGATGTAACAGTTGCTACGCTGGGATCACTAGCGGATACGATAACAGTATCCAGTGCTGGATCGTTTAGCGTTGGTGACACATGTCTGCTAGAGGAAAATGCAGCAAATAAGCCCGAGATTAATTACGGGCAGGGAAACCTAACTCAGGACGCAAATTACCGCGAATTTAATACAATATTGTCAATCAACGGAAACGACATACAGTTTGAGGAATACCTCAGATTTCCGTATCTAGTTGCTAATGATTTAAAGATACAAAAAGTATTTTTTAATGAAAACGCTCATGTAAAAGGAGGAATTTACACTGGCGGCAGCGGCAGCGGTGGTGGTGTAACTCATGAGTTATGCAGGTACAGCTCTACGTTTATGGTAAAGGGTAGAGGTATATCTGAATCAGATAGGAATGGTGGTACGGTTTCGTTTTTCCAAGAATGCTGGGAATGCTCCCGCGGAGGATTAGACTCAATTCACACGTTGTTTGGTAGTCGTGCGTTAAAAAATCAGTCTTGTATTAACTACGATATAAAATCAAAAAGAACAAGCAACGGTGGCGTAATAGTCTCGGGTGATACGTTCTGTATGTACGATTTAATAGTCCAAGACTCAACTGGAGACGATAATGGCGACGGAGTTGGGCTGAGTAACGGGGCGCGTTTTAACACATTCGGCAGCATTATTCTGTCGGGTTCCAGATGTTATGGGATGTGGTCGCATGAGTTTTGCGACGATAACACGTTTGAATCTTTTGTAAGCAACTCAGGCATAACAGTAGGCGTTTATCTTTTCGGTGATAGAAATAAGTTTTCGAATGTCAAAGTCGAAAATCATCCTACAGGAATGGCAATATACGGTAATGATAATACTGTAGCATCAGCTGACGTTGCGGCTAAAGGCACGGCGTTAATAATGACGGCGATCGGGCAAAGCGGAAACAAAGTGTCAGGTAAGTTTATTTCTACAGGTACAGACGCAAATAGTAAAGATTTGCTGCTAAGTGATTTGGGACCAGATAACGAAATAGATATTTTGGGCGGTGCTAGGGGTATGACATATGCAGCGGGCAGAAGCCCAAATCATGATAGTACTGTCATCGTTAGCGGTGTAAATCCCTACGTATTAAAAATTGATAGGCACACTAAAGGATTTACTTGGTCTAGTAGAAATGTCACAGCATCATCGCTAGTTGATTTAAAAATACCTGTTAGAGGCGGCACTGACGGACTTGGTCAGTTTGTATCTACAGCAAGTGGAGACGCTGCAAAAATATATAAAATCATGCTAAAAACTGAGACTACTTTAGCAAACTCATACTCAGAGTACGTGATAACTGATAGACAAGGCGCGTTATCTATTGAAACAGTACTGGAGGGAACAGGCGTATTTGCTCCGCGTTTAGTTATAACTAGCGGCGTTGTTCAGCTAAGAGTATCTAACAACTCAGTTATTTTTGTGTCTGTAAATTTAGACCAGTTTTAAATTACGGGGTTTGATCCCCGCCACCTAATTTAACTATTGTGTCGCAATTGTGTCGCAATTATCAATAACCTGATTGCAGGTCAGTAATAACGGTAATGTTTCATAATCGTGCCAGGTATATACTAGGCGTGTCCATAGGTGTCCCATTTACACGTATGGACATACTTAATCTCTCTTAGCCCTTTCAAAATAAACCTCCTAAAACTGAATTACTGTCCATAGCTGTACATGGATGAATTGCAGCTAGTTAAAAATTGTGTCAGCATTGTGTCGAAATTACAACAATGATGTGTCGAAGATAACAATGCCGCTTACTAATACTAAACTAAAAGCCATGTATGGCAAAAAGAAAAAGTCTACCACACAAATTCCTGATCGTGATGGGCTGGTCGCTAGTTGTGGATTGTCTGGACACGATTAGGGTTGTATTTTTTATCACGTTTCTTAACTGTACTCATAAATTGCCCTTATCTAATAATTCTTTACGATTAACCCAAGTAAATTTTGCATTACCGAGCATTTTTGGAGAAAACACAAAAAACACGCTGCCTTTATTATTTCCTGACCTTGGCACTCCATCCTCTAAGAATGCGATGCGCCCCTTCGTGACAAAACGTATCTCTGTTGCGTACTCAACTGCTTTGGCAAACCACTTAACAGATGGATCTGCCATAACTAGCATTACTGAACCAATTCCTTTGCTGGCTTGCTCAATAGCCTTATCAACCCAGGGTGTAATGTGACTATACGGGGGGTTTATCCATACGTAGGGCGATAAAATACCGAAATGCTGTAGGCTCTCGAACCAATCCAAAGACAGAGAATCTTCCTCTTTGGTCCAGTAAGTTGAGTGTGAAATGCTCAGTAATTGCATTAATCAAACCGTCACTAGCAAGCCTGGTTGCAGCCAAGACGGTTTCTATCGTCTCGACTGTTTCCATGCCTTGTATTAATGTGATTGAAGGGTTCATCTAATCCGCAAAATCACGTTTATTTTCTCTGGCCTGCGCTTCTTTCATGCTTTTAAGCTTCGCCACATCTACAGAAAGATTGTTTTTAAAGTCTTCGAGATAACTATTGTCTCGTTTAACCTTTGCTTCAAGCCAAGCAACACCAGCATCAATATTGGTGGGAAAACTACCAAGAAATGTGTTTTTCCCATAAATAGATAACCACGTTTGGAATTTATCCCTATTATTCCTTACACCAGGCAAAAGGTTGTCGGAAGGTGCTAAAACTCTTGGCCTCAAGTTTGCGATTGTGATTTTATTAGCCATTACGCAGCCTCACCACTTGCATACTGACGAGCCATTGCTAGAGCATGTTTCTTGGGCTCTATTATTATTTTTGTTTCTTCTTGCCCCGCTAGATAACCGGCTGCGAAAGCGGCTTCAATTAACGATGGCAAACGGCCAAAAACACTCTTAGTTAAACCGTTAGCGGTGTTAGGAGTAGACGCAGTAGCAACAGGAGTATCTACAGACTCACTGGTTGTATGGGTGTTGCCAGTGCGTTGGGTTAAGCGTTCGTCACTGATACCTCTTTCGTATGCGCCCTCAGATTGCCTTCTGGCTTCTAACTGTTCAGCATCCTTGGTTGCTTGAGCATCTAAAAAATATGCCTCAATTTCATCAGACGTTTTCTTGGCCTTTGCATTTCTTAAACTGGCTTCTTCGTCAAGTTTGGATTTTTCAGCCGCAGCCTTAGCAACATTTTCAGCATTAACCTTAGCTTGTTCAGCCGCGGCTTTAGCAGTTGCCTTGGTTTCTTCTTCTTTGCGTATCTGTTCACGTTGAGAGTCCAAGCGCAATTGCTCGGCTTCTTTGTGTTCAGCTATGCGAGTTTTAACCATGGCTTGAAAATCATCGTTAGCTTTGAATGCAATGTTGCGCCAATCTGAAAACAAGAATCTGTACTTTTTGTGATGCTCTATAAACGATGAGTTTTCTTGAGCAATTTCAAACCAACCATTAAGTTCAATTTTGATTTTAGATACGGCTGTATCTGCGGCATTTTGGAGTGAGTCAATCATCTTCTTGCCTTTCATGGCATCACTAATTGAAATGTCACTTACAGGTGGTAAAACATCAAGCTTTTTAAAAATACTGGTATGGCCAAACACTTCATTCTCTGCCAAAACAATTATTCTTTCACGCAACTCTGCTTTACGCGCCTTAACAAGCTTTGATTCGCGTAGTCTTGATTGGCTGAGTTGCTCTTTTATTTCACGTAAGTCATTAACGAATGCGCTAATGTCGGCAGACTCACTTAGCGCCAACTCACAAGCAGCATCACAAGCTGCCTCACCACGGCTAAATATTTTTTGCCTGGCTTCTGCATCAGCGAAGTCTTGATCTGTTTCTGGCGTACCGTTACTGCTTTTTATCAAAGCAAGTGCTTTAAGGTGGAAATCATTCAGGTTAGACTTTAACGCCATACCATTCATTTGATATTTAATAGCCGGTAAGTCGCTTATTACTTCTGCTACAACCTTTTCAGCCTTAGCAGTAGGAACATAAGTGGATAGGTCAATTGCAAACTGCTTCCAGCTTGCTATCAGCGCAGAACGCAATGCAGGGTCGCTTCTATATTCCATGTCAGCCCAATTATCTTTGGTGCCATCTGAGCAAACAAATACAGCATATTCAGCACCAGACAAAAGCAATTGTTGTTCTAGTTGGTAGGCGTAACTCAACGGTAAATTTCCATCTTTGACGGCTTTCATCAACTTAGCGTTATTTAATTTATGTTCAAAAATAACGTCTTGCATCATGGTTAAACCGTCAAAACTAGCCAGCAATGGCAAACCTTCAACTTCTAGCGTTCCTGTAGCTGGAAACAAGTCCTCACTCAACATATCAGCCTCAACAATAATTCGCGCCATAGCCTCTGTTTCATGGCCCTTATCGAATATTTTTTGCTGAAATTCTGATACTTCCTTAACTTCGCCCGTTGCTTTCATATGTAAAAGCTCTGAGCGCGTCATAAACTTTGACTCGCCCATTACTGCTGGCGCTTCACTTGCTGTAAAGTGCTTGGCGCGAAGTTCTAGCCACTCACTTGACCCTTGAGATACTGAAATTATGTTCATGCTGCGTCCTCCTGGTTGCAAGTTCTTACTTGATGCTCTAACTCGTCTGATAACTCATACTTTGATTTGATCATAGCGACTAAATCATCAGGGTCTTTCCCAGCGTCTAATGCTGATGCCCACTTATTAGCCTGCTTATTGAATGCGTCTTGGGTAAACTCAGGTTTGCTAATAGCTTTCTGTTTTTCTGGCTCACTAGATTTATTAATTGGGTTAAGTTCGCGCTCAATGGGCAAATCCTCGGCTTCCTCAACTGAAATTAATCCAGCCAATGCGTCAGCAAATTGATTCCGCAATGCAAATCCTCTCGCCCTCATTGCTAACATGCGCTTGGGGTATTGCGTCCAAGGCCCAGCTTTGCCCCAAAGTTTTGCCGCTTTTGCATCGACCTCACTGAATTTTTGAGTGTGCTTTTCGCCACCTTTACGATGAACGATACAAGTTGCAGTCATGCTAGATTCGTCAAAAACCTCGTTTATCCCTCCAAACTTAGGGTGGTTTTGTACAAGAGCCATTAACGCATCACCATAGATTGAGGGGCGACCGTTTATTACTGCGATGTTTTGAATGGCTTGAAGTGGGTTAAGTCCGACTTCATTACCCATCATCATTGCAACGAGCGTATCTTCTGGCTTGCCTTTGTAACTAGTTGGGCAAAGCTGCGAGTTGCATATCATGGTTGCAAGATTCATTGCCTCGTTTAAGTTTGCCGGTGTTAATGCAAACCCTGTACTTGCTACTGCTGTTGAATTGCTCACAACGTCACCTCACTTTTGGAAAATGTTAAAACCCATCCAGAGGGTCTACCCTGGACAACTAACTGCAAACCCAAACGCCTTAATATGCGTTTAGCCTGCTGCGCTTTGTGTAGCTTTTTGAATGTCATTCTTTTAAACTCCGTACTGTTGTCTACTAACCTCTGCGTAGAAACTTCGGTTAGTAGGTGGTTGAGCCCTTTAATTAGGGCTGTTTTTAAGCTGCTTCTGAAACACACAACATGCTGTAAATTAAATCTAGCGTTGCTTGGTCAGGTATTAGCTGAATGATTTGCTCCGCTGTTAGCTGCTCGAAAACATGGTGCAAGTTGACACCCTCCAGCTTTGCTGAAACTTTCCCGCTATTGACTGTCAAACCTTCAATACTGCGGCACTCAATAGCAAAATCGCTATAAGTACCTTCTGTGTTTCTAATTGCCATTATTGACTCCCTACATTCGCTGCTTCTTCCGTTGCCCAGGTATTTGCTAACGCCTCAATTGCCAACGTTCTGACTGCTCGACGAAGTGGTATAACTTCAAACTCATTCTTAGTAGTCATTAGCTGATAGTGCATAGCCTCGATATTTTTGCCATCAAACGTTGCGTCAACAATATCCTGCTGATCTAAACAGTTGACCCTACTAGTTGGGTAAACAAGCTGGTAAAACCCGCCAGTGGTGAGAGCGTTGGTTATTTCAGAGCGAAAAAACTCGAAGTTTTCCAGATCACTGTTTTCCGGCTCAGTTGTACTGACTAACTCAACGCTAGTGCCAAAAATAGCGCTAAAACTTGAGTTTAGAATTTGATTTGATTTGATTGCTGCGTTCATAATTAAGCTACCTTGCTGAAAAATTTGTTTTGAAAGTACATCTGGCCCTTTGCTGTAATAAGCGTTTTAAACCAAAGTTGAATTTCACCGTTCTGATCTTTGCGAGTTTTCTCTTGAAGTTTAAATAAACCTTGATCAACGTACTTCTGGTAAGGTCTATTTCTTTGACTAAAACTATCCATCACATAACTTCCTTCACGAAGCATGGCGAAAAGCTTGTTTTGTCCTGTGCCAACTGATTTGGCAAAGTCTCTGATACAAACGCTATTGATTGAATCGTTAACCGCTTCGGCAAACGCTATTTTGGGTTGTGCGGCTTCAAGCTTTTCTGCCAAGTCAGCAGCTAAACGTAATGACTCAGCAAAACTCTTAGGCATATTCTGTTGTGATTGGTAGGTGCCAGTCTTACGAATAGAAGGAAGGACTTCACCAACCACCCAATCTTCAAACTTTTCAGCCTCTGGCATTTTCGAACGCATGATTAAACGGTAAACGTCACGTTCTGGAATTATTTGATATTGAGTTACGGATTGATTGTGAGAATAACCAGCTGCTCTACATGCCTTGTAATCACTGGATACTAGCAATTCGCTACCACCTATAAGTTTAACGTTCTTACAATGGTCTTGAATCGCTTCTGACGTATTTGCATAACCAAGTAGATCAGCAACATCCTTTGCAATAAACATTGGCTCACCGTTTTGATCAATTACTCGGACTTCACTTGATTTGAATTTGAAAGGAATTACGTTGCTGGTTGGTGTACTCATGTTGATGCCTTAATTAAGTAACTTGCCAATCAGTGTACAAGATATTCTTGTTATGGCAAGTAAAACTTGTTGTTTTTATCTTAGGCATAAAAAAACCCGCTATTAACGGGTTAATTATTATTAAGTTAAGTTATCGCCAAACACTAGACGAATAAAAAACCTTTCCTATTATATTGACTCACTCTGCATCTACCATAATGTCTGGATGCTCCAAAGCGTTAAAGCTATTCAGCCTCAACCTGCTTGCGCCAGGCTTATACAGACGCATTACTTTTAACAAACCTTCATAAAGAACTGCGTACACTCCTCCATCAACTGCTGAGATTTCTTTTGTATCTATCACAACCATGTCGCCATCAAAAAGCCTTGGCTCCATGCTGTTTCCTGATATAAATACACATAAGGAATAACTTTCATCTACCCCACACCCGTCAAAAAGAGACTTTGGAAGCTTGATAACTTTCCCTTTTCTTAAACTTAAATCTCCATCCGTGACTACGACACTCATAAGAACTGACACCTCTACTTCTTCATTATCTTCGAGTAATCCAACAGGACTTACATTTGTGTTAACACATCCATCGCCACCCGCTATAAGCGTTAATTCGTTGATTTTTAAAGCGCGACACAGGGCGCTTCTATTTTTACCTAACACGTCATTTCTGCCGCGCTCCAAGTTTTGTACAGCGGTAACACTGACTTTTACAACCTCTGCTAATTTGTTTTGTGAATAACCAATACCTTTTCTGTAGTGCTTAATTCTCAAACCCTGATCTATTAGCCGCACGTTGCGATCTCCAAGTAATTACAATCCAACCTAAAGTACAAGCATTGCTTGCTTAACAAAAGACTAGAATAACTTGCTATTTGTGTATTTATGGGCAAGAATAACTTGTATAGAATTAAGGGGTGGTTATGAAGGGCATAGAGAAGGCCGTAAAAAATGCAGGTGGCGCGGGAAACCTCGCTGAACAATTGGGTGTTTCTTATGAGGCTGTCAGGCTTTGGCGGAAACTTGGATTTGTACCTCAGAAAAGTGTTTTTGATGTTGAAGATAAAACTGGCGTGTCTTGTTTTGAGCTTAATCCAACAGTTTACCCTGTCAACAGGTTCATTGATGTGAGCCTCAAACAAGCCAGTTAGCAATTTAAACAGAGAGTTTATTATGTATAACAATCGAAACTACGTTAGAGAAAACGCCATAAAAGTGAGATTTAGCAATGAAGAACTAGAAGCGATTAGTGCCCTAGCAAGTTTGTCACGTAAACAGAAAGCTGCGTTCATTTATGATGCCGTTATGCGTCAGATTGCGATTGAAATTAATTATAAACAACGTGGGGTGTAAATGAAGGGTCTGGAAAGTGTCATGTTTTCTGATATGCAAATCAAAGAATTAACAGAAGCGGCTAATCATCGAGGCGTAACCGTCAGTGAGTTAGTCGAGTCTAAAACCAGAGAGTTTTTAAACCAGGTCAGTGGCAGAAAAGAGCTGAAAAAGTCCGTAATTTTAACTTTTAGGCCCCTCAAAAGCACCCATTATATTGGTGTTAGATGATCATGTGCCAATAGTGATGTTATCAATCACATCAGTTTGAAGGCCGATTAAGTTCGGTTTTCAGGTGCTCCACACGCGACTCTATGTAGATGCGTTAAACGTTCGAGATAACAGGGACTCGGCGAATTCAATTCAATAAAAAACCCCGGTCAATGCGCTAGAACTACGGGGTTAATTACCAACGGATTAAGTATGAGCAAATTAGAAAGAAAAATCAACATTCAAATTATTAATAAAGGTGTTCAGCTATCAACAGCAAACGGCTGCAACACAACGTCTATGACACGTAAAGAGCTGCAAGTGTTAATAAGTGACGCTTTGATCGCTGAACGTGTCCTGGGCGATGCTGAGAGAGCTAGAAAAACAGTGTTACGGGCGGTGAGCTAATGAAACTGGCTCTAGTGAACAAAAACAATCAGGTTAAGAGAGATATGCCAAGTGAGAATGGTTTCGTGATCCTTTGGAGAGACATTAACAAGCAGTCTTGGTCTAATGAATCGTTGCCCTACGCAGTCTTCACCAAGCTTTTAACTCAAGTCCAGCATAAGCCTTACGTAGCAGAAGTAAATGGTATTAAGACACCATTACAAGCTGGTGAAATAGCGATGTCATACGACAAGATAACTCAATTATTTAAAGAGATAAAAGACAAATCTCACGCTAGAAGAATCATTAAAAAATTCAAATCTTTGTCGCAAATTTACACCAGAGAAATTAAAAAAGGCAACGTGAATTATGGGTTTGTAGTCGGTTTTGTAGGGTGGGAAAAGTGGCAAAATTGCGACACACCCTCCGACACACCAAGCGACACACCTAAAGCCACGAATATAAAGGCTTTAAGCACTATACGCGACACACCCTCCGACACACCAAGCGACACACCTAAAGCCACGAATATAAAGGCTTTAAGCACTATACGCGACACACCCTCCGACACACCAAGCGACACACCTAAAGCCACGAATATAAAGGCTTTAAGCACTATACGCGACACACCCTCCGACACACCCTCCGACACACAAAGAAACAACAATGTTTTAAACAAGTTAAAAGACAATGCTTGTTTTGACAACAAGCCGGTGCTTGAAACCTTCCTACAAGAAAGAACAGATGCGTTTGAAGATTTC
>Ga0222646_100027_pt1 | contig 67838 bp, 61 predicted proteins | sample AntAcemetagen293_FD_179819 | JGI IMG/M metagenome (GOLD analysis project Ga0222646, IMG submission 179819) | Saline water microbial communities from Ace Lake, Antarctica - #293 | ecosystem: Environmental > Aquatic > Non-marine Saline and Alkaline > Saline | place: Antarctica: Ace Lake | collected... | reverse complement strand
TTTTTTTTCTTTTTACTTAAAGTATCTTTTGTACCTCTTCTTGTAGTAAGAGTTTACTTCTCCTTTCCAATCAAAATGCTTCTCTGTTATAGAAGGATAATAAGACTTGATAAACTTATTAACTTGCTTTGTTACATATTCATCATTCCAACCAGGATGAGCTTTTTTGATTTCCTCTTCTTTAATCTCTTTTGCTTTTTCTACTTGTATTGCTCTAGCATCAGTGTAAACTTTTTTATCACTGTGTTGTAGTTGATTAAACTGGTCATCAGGCTCATAATCTTTTTCAGTAGAAGACCCAAAACCAAGAGTAGGAACACCACCATTTAAAAGTTCTTGTAAACCTTTAGGCATAGCTGCATTACCAAGTTTGTTAAGGATTCTATTATCTCCTTTATTATCTCCTTCTTTGATTGTACCCTTACCTTGAAGTGTCATAGTAACAGCATCAAATATTTGTTCAAGCTTATCATTTGAAGAACTTGAATTTCCATCTAAAGCTGTAGATAATAGCTCTTCAAAAGAAGTCATTAAATTGATTTCATCTAAGTATCTAGCTAGTAAGTTTTCTACTGCATAATGTATAGCTAAGGCTGTTTTACTTTCTTCTTCATCCCCATCAGTAGCCATGTGATATATTGCTTGAGCCAGACCTTTTAAAACTAAAGTGTTGATACTTGCAGCTAATTCTGTAAGTAAGAAACTCATTCTAGCTTGATCTTTAGCATAGTCTTCATTTGACTGCTCTCCTTGCTTCATACCTAAAGCCCTATTTATTCTGGCATCAGTAATGTACTCTCCACTACCAGCTACATTTAAAGTTCTAAGAGCTATTTGACCAGTTTTTAACCCAGCTGCACCTAATGTTCTACTTGCTTTTATTACCCCACTTAAAAGGTTTATCTCTTTCAAGATAGCTTTACCTTTTATAGAATCATTTTTCATGCTCTTATAGAAATGGTACCCACCAAATGCTCCTACTGCAGTCACTACTAAAGCTAAAGGAGAGTTAAGAAGTAATGCATTTCCCATTGTAGCTGCTGCCCTAGAAGCTATTACTGCAGTACCTAGTTCTACATTTCTGTTGTTTTTTGCTAAATTACTGTACACACCATACTCAGGATGGAATCTCCTCATAAAGTAAGATGTCATCCAAGTCTTAAACATCATTGCTAATGCACCTGCAGAGGTATTCTTTATACCTGGCATAGAAGTGCTTCTATAATCTCCATTCATTCTGGCAATCATACTAGGTAACACTCCTGATTCTCCAAATAGACCTGCATAACTTTGAGCTACAATGTTTCCATTTTTGTCTACACTTTCTTGTTTGAAATCTTTATCTTGAGAAGTTTTATCTATCCAAGTTTTTTGGTTTAAGTTACCTGCATCTTGTCTGAACTCTTTCTTCATCTGTAATACTCCATCACTGTCTAACTCAAAAGCTGGGTGTGGATTGTCAAGATTATTGATGTTAAAAACAGGTACAGATTGACCTTCAAGTATGTTTCCATTGTCATCATACTTATGTACCATAACATCCCCTAACTTGGCTAATATTTGTGGTCTTTGTATAGTTTTTTCTACTTCTCCAACTAAATATAGTGGGTTAAAGTAATTTTGAAAGTCAGAACCTATGTTGTCTTCTCTAACATTGTTAATTTCATTGGCTGAATTTTGGAAAATACCTAAATCATTTAATAAAGTGTTAGTAAGCAAGTGATTTTCTTTTTGCTTTGGACTCATTTCTCTGGCTGCAATTTTCCATTTTCTACAATAAGATTTAGCTCTGTAATAGTGACCAAAAGAATACTCTAAACCATCATTTTGCATTCCTGCTGTGTTACCTATCATAACATTGTGGAACTGAGATTTAAGGTTAAATCCTAACCCTGAAACTAATCCTAGTTTTAAGAATAAAGCTTCAAAAACAGATCCTGTAGTTATAACTCTACCTCCTGATTCATTAAATGTGGTCAAGTCTTTTATAGCCTTGTTTATTTCTAAGACTTTTTTAAGTTTTTCAGCTGCTGTAAGGTCTTCTTCATTTACATTGTTTTTTATTCTGTTTAATAGTTCAACAGAATCTTGTACTGACTTACTTAATTGTTTGTCTTTTAAAGATGTAACAACCATACCTACATTTCCTCTTTTCTTTAGATTCCAATTGGCTCTGTTGTTTACACCATATAAATTGTAGTTTATAAAGTTAGATATTTGATTGATTGCATTAGTATCTTGTTCCTCATTGCCTTTTAGTTTTAAGAACATGTTTTTAGCAAACAATAATTCCATTTCTACTTCTTTCTTATTCTTGAAAGTCTCCACCATTGTTAACTGTGAATCTAAACTATCAAATAAATTTACTTTTTGAGATAAAAGAACTTCTCTTCTTGCTATCTTTTTTACTAACTGCTTGTAAGTACCATTAGTAGGTAACTCTTTACCATACCTCTTTTCTAAGTTTTGAACTATGTCTTTAGATAATTTATTAATTTCTATTTTAGTGTTTACATTTATGTTTGAAGCTTTAAGTATTTGCAACATGTCTTTCATGTTTTGACTTACAACTTCATCTATACTTTTAATTTCTCCACTAATTCTCATGTTAGCTTTAACTTCTTTAAACCTAGAAGTTGAAACTGCATTTTGAAGACCTTCTACTATGTCTTTTCCAATATACTTGCTAAGACCCTTAATACCCATAAGGTTTTTAGTTGCTCTTTCATACTCATGAGCTAAACTGTCTTCATACTCTTGATTGTCATTGAAAGAACTTGCATCAGTATTATCTTCATACTTTCTGTTTCTGTTGTTCCAAGCAATAGTTTCACTAAACTCTTCCCAAGCTGCATATAAAACCTCATCCTGTTCTAATTTAGTTTCAAAAGTTTCACTCTTATATTCAGATGTAGTAGGTATGAAAGAAGTATATCTCAAAGTTGAAGGACTAGTTTGGTTAATTGTTTCTCCAGTAGTGTTGTTCCTTCTTGGTACATCAACTTCAGATGTTTTGTTTTTGTTATAGCTTTCTATAAAAGCTACAGGAGAATTTGATTTTATAAAGTTTGCATGTCTTTCTCTAGCTCCTTCAGATAACTTAGCTAAAATCTCATCATTAGTTTCCCCTTCAATTAAAGAAACTCCTTCAATGTTCATTAACTCTCTTAATAAACTCTCTGAATCAAATTCAAAGTTATTACTGTTGTCTATTTGTTCAGATACTAATCTATTGTACTCTTTTTCTGCAGATTTGTTACTATTTACATTGTCACTACTACCTTTAATAATAGAAAGAAGTTCTTTTTTATATTGTTCAGCAACAGCTGGGTCTACATCAGGGTTTATTTCAGCTAATTTTGTAACATCAACAAACTTTACTTGCTCTTTTTCTAAGTTGTTAAAAGCTTCTCTGTTTAATTGGTCTTTGTTAGTATGTACATTGTTTTTCTTAGCTGCAAATAAAAGCTTTTGAGTTTTTCTTTGTAACTCTGACCAATTATTAGAATATCTGCTAATTAATCTGTTAGCACCATTTGCATCTTCTCTAAAAAACAATTCAAAACTCACAGAAGATACACTCTTACTAAAGAAAGTATCTTTACTACCATAACCTAGTTCTTTAAGTCTTTTCTCAGTAGCAATTCTTCTAGCTTGAAGCCTTCTTTTCATCCCTGCAGTTTCCCTTTTACTCATACCATCATCATACACTTTTCTTGCATAATTATGTATAGGAGAGTTCTTGTCTCCATCAATAGCTTGGAACAAGTACTCTACTGTACTCAATCCTTTAGCCATTGTTCTAGCTGTAAGGCTTAGTTTTTTAGCTTCTTTCTCTACTGTTGCATCTTCTTTAGTTATATTTTCTGTAACATAAGTATCTTCTGCAAGACTTAATAGTTCACTAACATTAGAGTACTCTGATTGGAAGTCTTCAAACTTCTTTTTCATTGGACCCTCTTCCATGTTACCAAAGTATTCTTTAGAAAATCTCTTTTCTCCTGTAGAACTATATATCTTACTTAAATCATCTAAATACTTTCTACCTAATAAAAGGTTTTCTAAAATAGGTTCTCCTTTTAAGAAGTCATTTTTTATAATATCTAAATCTCTTTTAAGAGTAATGAAAGTCCTATTGAAAATAGGTATTATTTCATTTGTTGCATCTTCAGTAGATAAAAATTCAATGTCTCTGTGAAGTTGAGTTCTTATTAACTGTAATTTCTTTAGTTGGTTTAACTGTGAAGCATCTTTTTCATAAGTTTGCTTCAAGACATTAATCCTTCTATAGATTTGTTTTAAAAACTCTTTTTTATCTTCTAAATAGTGTTCAGCATTTTGTGAACTTTGTTCATTTGTCTCTGAAGTTAAAGAGTATTCTATGTCTCTGTATTCTTGTTCAACATCTGCTTTTTTAAGTACACCATTATTTTTAATTAAATCATTTTGTAGGTTAGTTGGGAAACTTAATCTAATTTGTATCTTATCTCCAACTCTTCTTGTCTCATACCAATCATTTGTATAGCTAACATTAAAATTAGCTCTATTATAATTTTTTAGACCTTGTACAGAGCCTATCATTGCATCATAATTACTTTTGTAACTACCTTTATCAAAAGTTACTATACCTCCTTCTAAAGTGCCTCCCTCTGCCTCAAAAATATTTTCTACCTCTACAATACTCCTATTTATGACATCTCCTACCTTTTCTTGAGGATTATTTGGTAAATGGTCAGTTTCAAACTCATCTCCATATAATGCTTTAAGTCTTTGTAACTCTGAATTAGAAATACTTTGTTGAATAGCTTTTGTTTTACTTGCTCTTTGTGCTACAAAACTTAAAGTAGATTCAATTAAATCTTTTCCTACAGTATTATCTTTACTTGCAATAGTGTTCAATAATCTTTGGAATACTTTTGCAAACTTTTGTCCTATACTAAGTGTAGCAGAAGACTTGTATTTCATTTTACCTGTTTCCTCTAAAAACTCTTTGTTATTAGATAAAGGAATAGCTAAAAATTCTTTCAAGTTTAATGCTGCATAGAATACAGACTTTTCTCTGTCTGTAAACTCTACTGATGTTCTTTGTTCTGGTAATAAAGTTTTGTTAGCTTTATAAGTTGCCCATTTCTCAGCAAATATTGCACTTTCTTTAGGATGTTTTTTAAGTAGTTCTCTGGAGTATTCTTTAAATACTTCATTGAGCTCTTTTACATCAGTTGGAGCACCTTCTTTTAAACTACCATCTTTGTTTAAATGTACATTAATATAGTCAGCAGTAACAGAGTGTACAAATTCATGTACAAATACTTCAGCTACATTAGGCACTGCTAGGTTAATTGTAAGAGTATCTTTAGTGTATGACCCTCCAATAGGTGCATTAGCATCATTGATAATTTGGATCTTAGTTGTAAGTACTTTATCTTGAAATAAATCTACCATTGTTTTAGCAACACTAGAAAGTCCTGGGTTTTCAAAAGTATTGTCTAAACTAATCTTTTTAAGAACATCCAAAACATTGTCAGTTGGTTCTATAGTAAATTCTTGTGGCTGTCTTTTTACAGCAGACAAGTTAGTCTTAGCAGGTGCAGGGACAAATGCATTATTTTTAGCTTTCTGAGCAGGACTTAATTCTTTTACAACATTTGTGGAAGCAACAGATTTAGTAGTATCATACTCTGATAAACCAAAGTCACCCACAACTTCTATCTTTTGATAGTGCCCTGAGTTGTCCATTAACCTGTAAAGGGTCCACTTTTCAGTTTTAAGGTTTTCACTAGGATTTTTAAATGCAACAAACTTTTTGTGAGTTGCTCCTTCTTCTATAGTAAGATGCATTCTATCTCCATCAATAGTAGCATTTTGTTCCTTTTGTTTTTTAGTTAGTATAGGTGCATAATTAGGATTGTTTTGAAAGAACTGTGTCTCAAAATTTCTTAACAAATCTGAGTCTCCCCATTTGTTTATCTTAGTGTCATACCTTTGCATCATTCTGATACTCTTGGTCTTTTGCTTTTTACCTGTACTTGTAGTGTTTATAGCAACTAAGTCTTCATAGTACTCAAGAGGTATGTACTTGTGAAATTCAATAACTTCACTTATAATTCCACCTGATAAGTGTGAATAAGCTACTAATTCTTGTGCCATTTTTCTAGTAGAATATGGTTGACCATTTCTATCTGGAAGAGCTACATCACTAACTAATAATTCTTTGAATGCTATATGGAAATCTTCTTCTGTTATGTTGGCTCCTTCAGTGTTATCAAATTTGATGATATCTGGTTTACCATTTATACCTACAGTGTGAGATAATGCATTTAATAATACATTGTCTTTAATGATAGAGTTTTTACTTCTAAGGTCTCCCATGTATCTACTAAGAGATTGATTACCATCTTTATTAAAGAAGATTTTCTCTCTTGATAGTGTAGGAGATGCAGTAAACACACCATTTTTAGGGTCAGAAGTTACATATTTTTTAATCTCTTGAAAAATTACTTCTTGTAGTGCAGTTTTAGAACCTGTGTAATTAGCACTTGTTTCAATGTTATGTATTTTCTCTTCAATATAAGAGTCATAATAAGGGTACAAGTCATAGAATAATTTTCTACCCATCTCTAAAGCAGTACTAACCATTTTACCTTGATTAGTTGTAGCTACAAACTCTCCATCTTGTATCTCTCCCATAAGAGACAAAGGGTTGTCAAAGAGTTTATTAAACTTGCCATCAGGATTTTTTAACTCTTCAAAAGTTTCAATCTTATCTTTCAATTCCCACATAGATTTACCAACATTTGATAAATCAACTACCTGGTTTAGCTCTTTTACTTGTTTAGCATCAGCTATTAAATTTCTGTAAATATTAAGTATTTCTTTTTGACTAGTAGTGTTTGCAGATGCACCTAAGTTAGCAACTAAGGCTTTACCTGTCATATCTGATTGAGCAGTTTCTGCACTTTTTGCAGTAAACTTGTGTCCTCTAGTTAATTCTTCAAAGATTACATCTTCAATGTTAGGTTGAGAATCTCCTACAATAGATTTTGCATTTTTTAATCTATCAAAATACTCTTGTATTATAGGCTGAGAATGTAGTAAATATGGTATTGAGTACTGCTCATAAAACACAGGTTTACCATCTACAATTGCTTTTTTGTGAAACTTATTTTCCACATTGTATTCAGATTCTAATATAGTTTTTATTTCTAAATCCACTCCTAGTAAAGATAAAAGGTTATCTACTGCCACAGAGTCAATATGAGTAATACCAACTCTACCTAGAATTTGTGCTTTCTCATTATCTGTTGCAGTGTTTACTTTTTCATCCATTACTTCAGTAGTAGTCCTAGCTAAAAACAACTCTACTTCACTAGCATTTTTTCTACTTATAGTTTTACTTCTACCAAATGTACCATCAGAGGTTATGTTACCTATTCTAATTTCTTTAGCTATATCTTCTCCTTTATCATTAAGTGCTATAAGACCTAAAGAGGTTTTAGATTGTTGTACTAAAGAGTTAAATGTTACTCCTTTGGCATAAATTCCAATAGCAGTAGAACCTGTTGAACCAGATATTAACTTGTTCATCTGGTAGTTAGGAGAAAGAATGTTTATAGCTGAATTACCAGAGGTAGTAGCTGCTTCAATTCCTTCAGCTTGACTTGTTGCCACATCCATAGAAAGAACTTTATTTATTCTTCTTTGGATTTCAGGACTTTGATTATTGTAAACAATATTGTGTATTTCAATAAACTTGTTTTGAGCCATCTTCATATCAAAAGCATTACTTGCTTTTTTGATTTTAGCTTCAACCTCAGCATCTTCTGAAAGTATAATGTCAGTTAATTCTTGTTCAGTAAGACCATATTTAGCTTCTGTAATTGCTTTGTCTAAAAAGGCAACTGCAATACCAGTGTTACCTGCTATTGAACCTTGTTTACTTAGCTCTACTAAATCTTTCTTTAAGCTTTCAAGAGAGTTTTCTTTAAAACTTTCATTTAACTTTACAATCTTACCTTCACTATTTAGTGCATGGTGGTATTGATAAGCAGTAAGTTTATCAATATCAAAATCTTGTCCCATTTGGGTAACAAAATTCTTAGGGGTAATCATTAAGTCACCCATTATTGCAGGAATAAATCCTACTATTTTGATAAAAGAACCTGAACCATGAGAAGAGGTTGGAGTTCTGAAACCAAAGTTTTCAAAAAGTGTTGGGTCTATCTTATCTTCATTGATTTGAAAACTACCATCTGCATTTTCAATAATGTATTTGTACCCAGACTTATCTGATTCAAACAAATCAATTAAAGTACCATTCAACTTAACCTTAGAAGGAGCTAATACTTCATTTCCTTTTAATTCTGCACCTGAATAATCTCCTAAATACACTACTTGATTACCAGGAACTATGGCACTTATTCTTGGTTTCTTTTTATTTCTTGTTACAGTTCTTTTCTCTGTAACCACTTCTTGAGCAACTAAAGGATTAAGTTCCTCTAAAGATTTTGCTTCATAAGTAACAGATTTAGGTTGTATTTTTGTGTTTCCTAGTCCTTTCTTTAACTCTGACATTTCTTTGTCAAGAGTATTAAAATAATCTACTACAAGTTTAGTACTTAAATCTCTTACTTCTTTATCAGACATGTCATCTTTGACAGCTTTAAGGTAAGCTTCTTTTAAAGGAATAATCTTAGTGGTTTTAAGACATTTTATAGCCATTGTGTAAACATTTTAATTATTAAAAGGACTTCTTTATCATCATCAATGATATTCTTTTTATCTACCTCTGCATTGTAATCACTGACTTGTTTAGTGTCTCTTACTTCAGGTGCTTCAACAGTGTAATGTACAAAATTAGCATCATTTATCTGTGCTCTTTGTGCATTCTCTGCTACTGCTGCAGTATTTATAACTTGTATAAAACCAAAAGAAGCTATTACTAGGGTTCTTTTTACTCTACTAGACAACTTACCTCTAGTGCCCAAAGTTAAGGAACTTCTCATTCTTTTCTAGTAAATATTGATAAGGTTTCTCCATTTCCTGCTATGTCAATGTCAACATCTCCAGCTTTCATAGAATCTCTTGTAGCAGTTAGTGGATGGTCTCTGTCTAATCCTTGTATTTTATGTGTGTCAGATACTTTATTGTAAGCATCAAAGTTAAGTTCAGCAGTACCACTCCAATAGATTGGACCCTGACCTAAAAGAATTAAGCCATTGAAAAACCTGACACCATATTCTCCAATAGGAGCAGTAGGCATACTTCCAATATAAATAGAAAGAGTACCAGCTTCAGTGCAAGGAATGTCTCCACCCACTTGCACTCCTTGACTGTTATATATTTTAGCAATGACAGTTAAACCTGTCTCTGCTATCTTTCCATAATAATTTAGCTCTTGTGCCATAGGATGTTTTAGTTAAAATCTACATATCTTACATATACTTGTGCTGCTGCAGTAGCTGTGATTACTTTAGGGTCCCATTCCATGTCAGTATAAGCTGCAATGTGGTTTCTATAATCAGTAGATGCTGACTTACCTGCATAAGCATTAGTTGTTCCAGCTTCAGAGCCAAACATTGGGTCTCCTCTAAATGCAACATCTGTTGTAGTTGCTACAATAGAGTTCATTCTTGCTGCTAACATAAGCATCTTACCAGGGAATCCAAATGATTGATAAGTTCCAACTACTCCATCTGGTAAAGTAGGAGCTAATACTTCCACTGCTATAGCTTCTAAAGTAGCTATTGCAAAGGCATTACCTGCTATTGCATTTACTATATCATTAGACTCAAACATAACTGACTTAGATAAAGTACTGTTTAATAAGATAGGAAATGTTGCTTCATTCTCAACAAGTCCAACCATTACTGAAGTATCTCCTGCAAGTAATCCCATTGATATTGGGTTAGTAAGTGCAATACTTATTTCAGGACTATTAATAAAAATACCTAAAGTAGTTGCTTCATTTAATATTGCTATCATAGCAGAAGTACTACTTGCAATTTTATTCATTGGAACAGGATTAGCAAATATTTGCTCTGTAGTTTCAAATTCAGCTCCATCCACTTCTGTTAAAATAAGTAGAATATCATAGATAGTATCAGACAAAGTTTCTGATGTTGACATCCAATCTTCCCATACAGAATTATGTGATGCAAAGTCTTTTAATGCTGCTGGTATGCTAACAATTATTGCTCTTGCTGCATCTGTAACAGCAGTTATACCTATTGTACTTCCTGCTAGTTCATTAACACTATGAACATTATTTGCAAGAATAGTAAATGCAGATTCTTTGGCAACTATGTCTTGCATAGCTGTCTCTGTTTCTACAACTATAGCCATTGCTGTTGTACTGTTTACTAAAGCTTCCATTGCTTTGTCACTTAAAGCTATTTGATATGTTGCAGATGGGTCTTCAATCATGTCTGTTAAACTAAAATAGTCATCAGGATCTAATCCTGCAAACAAACATACAATACTCTTAATGTTGTTTTCATAATGTGCACTAGTTATAAATAACCCCCATGAAACTCTGTTTTCAATAGCTATGTTTAAAGCATCTAATGATATAGATATTTTATTCATAGCTACTAAACTACCTGATACTGCAGTTGCAGCAGAAGTATTATCATGTCTTGCAGATGCTAAAATAGCTCTGTGTGCTAACTCACTTACTGACATTGCTGTCATAGTTAATGTGTTAGATGCTACTCTTCTTGTTTGACTTCTAGTAGATAACAAACTATAAAACTCAGCCAAGTGCCCTGGATTTACTAGTCTTAGTTCAAGACCTGCACCATCCAATGCTCCTGACTCTACTTCATTTAATGTTTTTAGTGCTCTTAGTGTTGGCATAATGTTATCTTATTAGTTGTTAAAATGAAACATAAGTTACTGTAATCTTAGCAGCTGCAGTTGCTGCAATAGAGTTAATATCCCATTGGATATTAGTAAATGGTAAATTGATTATTGGATACTCACTTGCTGCATGAGTACCTGGACAAGCAAATGTTGCAGTTGATTGACCATCTCCTTTAAAGTAGTTGTCAACTTTAGCAGCAGTAATAGAACCTATCCTAGCAGTTAACAAAATAATGTTACCTGTAAGACCTAAGCTTTGAAATTGTCCAATCTTAGTGTCTGGTGTGGGTCCTGTTAAGTTAACAGACAACCCTTCTAGTGTTGCAAGAGAATCTGAACCTGCTTCTGTCATTGTTGTTATCAAAGAAGGAGAAGCAAAAATTGCTTCTTTAGCTAAAGGACTTCCTAGTAAAGCAGTGAATGCTGATGACCCAATAAGGTCACTCATAATTGTTGTGTCTGCTGCAAATAATCCCATTGACACAGGATTAGCTAATACAACATCTAATTGAGCACTAGCAATCATTGCATTTAATGTACCTTCTTCATGCATTATTGCTACCATAGTAGGACTGTTACTTGCAACTTTGTCCATTGATATTTCATTACCAAATATTTGTTCTACTGTTGTAAAGACAGTAGGGTCTATTTCTGTAAGTACAATAATTAAACTATACATATTAGTGGCTAAAGTTTCTGAAGTCTCCATTAGAGATTTCCAAAGAACTGGGTAAGAAGCAAAGATTCTAAGTCCAGAAGGAATACCTACTACAATTGCTCTAGCTTCATCAGTAGTTGCAGACATAGCTATTGCACTTTGTGCAACTAAGTTTAAACTAGGACCATGATTAGCTAAAATTGTAAATGCTGAGGTATCAGCTACAATGTCATCCATTGCTGTAATTGTGTCTACTGCCTTAGTCATAGCTATTGTACTATTTACAAGTGCAGTCATTGCATTATCATTTGCTGCAATTTCATAAGTTGCTGCAGGGTCTTCTATCATTTCTTGAATAGACTCATACAGACTTGCATCTAATCCAGCAAATAATGCTACAATAGTTTTAATGTTTACTTCATAGTAAGGACTGTTTGTAAATAATGCCCATGATACTGGGTTCTCAATAGCTACTGTTAAAGCATCTAATGACACAGCCATTTTAGCCATAGCTACAGGACTATCTGCAACTGCTTGAGCAGCTGTTGTATTGTAATTTGTAGAAGATTGAAAAATAGCTTTGTGAGCTTTTTCACTAAAAGCAATTGCTTCCATTGTTAATTCACTTGAAGCCATTCTTCTAGTTTGGCTTTTAGTTGCTAACAGACTGTAAAATTCTGCTAAATGTCCAGGGTCTGCTAATCTAGCTTCTAAACCTGAACTATCTAAAGTCCCTGTCTCAATAGCATTCAGAGTTCTACGTGCTTTTAATGTTATCATTTGAATTGTTTTTTAGTTGTTGTAACCTGCTATTCTAATTTCTTCATCTTCCATCCATTCATCTAAGATAGCATCTTTAAATAAGTCTGCTGCATTTAAGTAGTCTGGATGTGGTATTTCTAATAACCATTGTCCTATAGCTACTCCTGTATCTGGGTGTACTGATGTAAAACATGTTTCATCTTCATCAGGTTCTCCTGTGCTTTCTACATAGATAAATTCTCCTATAGATTCTATTACTACTGAATCATCAGCAACTGGTAATGGTGCTGCAGGACTTCTTAATGTCCCTCTTAATTCATAAGATAATGTTCTTCTTGATACTGCACCCCTTTCTATAACTAAAGGTACACCTGTTAATAAGGAAACCCCATTTACAGTACTTACAGTATTTATATTTACTTTAAGTAGTAGTGCTTCTATGATAGACAAACTCAAAGGCTTATTAGCATCTGTAGTATTATCTACTTCACTTAGTTCATTATCTACTCTGTCTTTTGTTGCTTGAAAAGCAGCTATTAAAGCATCAGCAGCATCTTTAGTCACTCCTGCTTCTATTAATAGTTCTTGAACTGAGTCATCTAAAACAACTATGTTGTCTACTATGTCTTGATTTGTTGGCATAATTTATTTATTTAAGTATCTAAGAAACATAGTCTTAGAAGCTATGGAATTACTAGTAACTGATATTAACCCTGCTACTACTGTATCTCCAGCTAAGACAACTGCATCATTTATTGATGATTCTATATTTGCTTTGGTTGTATTAACAGCAGCTACTAATTCAGAATTAGTTTGTTGCAAAGCCATAATAGCTATTTCTTCTGATGTCATATCCAATTGTTGTTTATAGATTTAATAAATTCAGTTTGTTGCTTCATCATCATATTTGCACTATGTACCATTGGGTATATAGTGTCTTGGTCTCCTGTGTTGTTACCTGATAAATTAGATCCCTCAACAGTTCCATTTGCTTTAACATAACCTGTAATATCTAAATCACCATCTAGGGTGTCAGAGGTATTTTTCAACCTTGACTCCCTAAGTGATTTAATTTCTAGTGCAATTCTTGCAGCTAAGTCATATATTTTAGATACTAGACTCATGTATTATAGCAAAGCTGATTCAAATGCAGACACATAGTTTGTGGTTACATCTCCAATTTCATCTTTAGTAAATGCATCTGTAATTCCAAACCCAGCAATTGTTGTAGGTTTTGCTAATAATTGCTCAAATGTAGTTTGGTGTGGGTTAGCATCTGTAATCTGTGAATGGTCATAAGCAATCTTACCTCTATCTCCTCTATATGCAGAAGAAGAAGTTTCTCCTAAAGCTAAAGATTTAGAAATCTCTACATACCCTGAACCTGTCCATCTGTAAGTGATGTTATCATCTAATGTTACATAGATAATACTTGTTTCACCAGAAGCTGGTAAACTAGCAAAATCAGCTGATTCTAATACATCATCTACATAAGCAGGTAAATGTGCAGCAGGTACTTTGGCATTAGCATCTAATGGAGCATATCCATTTGCTTGACCTTTGTTGTTTTCATCTTCAGGTGTGTAACCTAAATTTGCTTGCTTGCCATCTACTTCAGTTTTAAGTGAGTTGATTGCTGCAAGAATACTTGTCTTTACTGTTGTTGTTAATGCTGTTAAACTACCAGATGCAGTTCCTGCTATTAACGTTTTTACTGTTTTAAATTCAGTACCAACCCTGATGGTTAAGTCTGAAATTCTTTGGATTAAGCTCATTGTGTTTGTTGTTAATGGTTGTATATATTAATAGTAATTGTGTTTATAATAAAGAGTTTTCAAATAACAATTTCATGTTACCTATTTCATGTTCATGGTCTGTATCTGATTTTAGTGATAGTTTATAATCTGCATTTTCAATTGTTTGATATGCAGATAAGTCCTGGTCTCCAGTGTTCTGTGTATCTTGTACAATTGCAAATGCTTTCATTATTTAGTTTTAGCTATTACTTTAGTAATCTTATTATCTTCATTGTCTCTTTCAACATGAAAAACATACTCTTTGGGTCTGTTAGATAGCTCAACTGCAGCTCTTAACTCAACCATGCTTTCTACAAAGTTAGCACTTAAATTCTTAATACTGTCCAATAGTTCTACTTTATTGTCAGGAGTAGTGTTTGCAAACTTTTGAGTACTAATGAGTTTGTTAATAGAATCCTTTACTGTCTCTAAAGAAGAAAGGTCTATTTCAGTCTTAGGCATTTCATTAACTATGCCTTTGATAGTGAGAATAAGTTCCCTGTGTCTCTTCTCACTTATTGCAAATTCTTCTATAAAATCTTTGTTCTTTTTATCTACTGCCATAAACAACCCATTAAGTCTTCAAGTTCTGTGTACTCATCTTTTATTCTATTGTTATCTTCAAGAGTTTTATCTATATCTTCAGAGTTAGTAAGTTCAGACCTACTTACAAAAGACATTGATAACTCAGGTTTAGCTTCTGCTTTTTGTTCAGCAGTCAAGTCAGTTGCAACAGGTTGTGCTTTTTGTGGCACTACTACTTCTTCTACAACTTCTTCTGTTTCTTGGAACAAATCTTCTTGTGTTCTTATTGTAAGACCTGCTTCAGACCCTACTACAAAAGAGTTTCCTGGTAATTTTTGTTTAAATATCTTATTGTTTACAATAGCAGTAAGCATAGATTCAAACTTGTTACTGTTCCCAGAAAACCATAGTGGCAAGGTAAAGTGATTTACCTTAGAGCCATCCCTTTTTGTTGATTCATTTACATCTAATAATTTTAAATCATTATCAGAGAAGTCTCTTTCTTCTGCAGATTCTTTTAATAACTCACTAAGTTTTTCAAAAGATTCAGCTTTATCAATAGGCTTGTAGTTTTCATCTAACCCTAATTTGTCTAACAAGTTTTGCTTGCTAATGTCTATCATTACAGAAAAAGCTTCAAAGAACTCTTCTTGTAATGAAGCACCATCAAAGTCATCTGTGTTAATATCTGCAACTCCATCTCCAAATAATAGTTTGAAAATTTGTGTACCCATAGATACCTTATCATCTCCTTTTACAGCAGACTTAAATGGTATGTCTTGTTGTATTTTAAGACCCATACCATTAAGAACCATACTATCAGTAGGGTGTAAATCTGTACTGTTCCAATTAGTAGTTAATCCATCTAAATCATTTTGACTAAAAGGATCTATTTCAGTTGCCATAGCACCTACTTTATTAGCAGATTGATATGAAGCTCTTACAGTTTTACCTCCTGAAAGTTCTTGAATCTCATTCATCTTATTCATTAGTGGCTCTAAACCTGTTCCAGTAATTAGGTCTGGAATTAATGGGAAAGAAGAAGATTTGATATACATTATTCTATTGATACCATCTTTGATAACAGACCCTGTGTAAACAGGCTTCATAGGTTGTAAAACCAATTGAACATCTTTATCATTTCTATCTAAAGGTAACTTTTTTACAAACACATGGTCATGAATTTCATCAGCCTTGTCTTGAGTAATTTTACCTTCTCCTACTAACAATCTTAAATGTTCTCTAAGTGTAGTGTACTCTTGTGCATCAGTAGATTCAATATCAAAGAATTTAGCTACTTTAGCAAACTTTAAATTTAATTGTTCCTTAACTACATCAGTAGACTTCTTATCTCTTAAATCTTTAATGTGTTGGTCATAGGTTTTACCCATGAACTCTTCTTTTAAAGCATCCTTTCCATAATGAAACTCTACAATGTTTTCTGCCATACTAGCAACTTCACTTTGGTCTTTCAAGAACAGCTGAATGTGTTTTTGAGTATCAGAGTTAGCTGTAACAATACCAGGTGCAATCATTAAGGCAAGTCTTTTACCCATGTTTACTCCTAATTCTTTTGAGTACTGTGCTTGTAAAGCTTTGTCATCTATAGTAGAATCACTTCCTTTTGAGTTGAAGTATATAGCAGGGTCTCCTGCCATAGTTTGCATTATGTTTGTGTTGTTAAAGTAACTATTTATTACATAGTCAAATTCAGCTAATTTCTTCTTTTGATTTGTAGTAGCAGTGTTTCTACTTATGTACTCTTTTTTGTTAAAGTTATCAGAGTTTTGATTTGTGTCTCCAATAACACTTAAGTTTTGCACTACATCATTCTCCATTAACTCTTTAATGTGAGCAACTGCAGCATCTTTATATTGAGATGTGAAATCTTTTATTGACCCACCTTGCTCTAAGAATTTTACAGCAGACACTCCTTCAGAGTTTTTAAGAGTATTCAACCCAGCCATTGCATTAAATCTTACTGCACCTTTGTTGTAGTTCTTTATGTCTGGCTCAGTTTCAAGTAGTTTATGTTCTACTATTCTGTTAAGTTCAGGCTTCACTAACTGCTCAAAAAGTAAGTCATTTAAGTCTTGACTAAAGTTTACTGTTCCATTGTCATTTGCAGTAAGAGTATTCTCCATTGCAAGTAAGTCAAATACAGGAACTTTAAGTAACATCATTCTACCTTTATCAGAAGATGTAGGTATTGACATTGTTGCTACTCTCATTTTAAAACCTTTATATCTTGGGAAAGGTTCTGTTCTCATGAATTGGAACATTGCTCTTTGATGATACATGTAATCCAGAGAACTTAAGTTTTCTATTTTACTGTAATCATTCATTGGCTTGTCCATGTTTCTCATAGACATCAACCCTGTTTCTCCATAACTGAATACATCAGCCATAGCAGGTTCATTCATTAATAAGTCTAACCAATAAGAGTTCTCTGCATAAGCAGTTTCTTGTAGTGCTTTGATGCCAGCTTTATCTGTACCAGCACTATTAGATAGAGCATTAAAAGTGTCTAGGAAATGACTAGGAAAAACTATCTCACTTACAGTCTTACCACCATCTCTTCTTGTAATGTTTGCAAGAGATGCATTGTGATGAGACTCAATTTCAATTAACCCTTTCATGATATTATTCATATCTTCAAAAGGAACTAACTTATCATTTTTAGTAAAGTCTATTGCAGAACTAGTTTTAGCATAAGTCTTAGCATAGTTTGCTAAACTAGAAAACAATCTGTCTCTTCTTTTGCCTTCATCATAAAACAAGTCTTCAAAAGATAGCTTCTCATTACTAAGACCTGTTCTGTTAATCATAAGATTACCTTCAACAAGTTCATCCCAAGTACCTTCAGAAATATCAAGACCAAAACTTCTTAACCATTCTTTAAGTACTTCTGGGTCCTGGTTAAAGCCTTCTCCTTTCCAACTATCATATTGGTCAGCTAACTTTTGTAACTTTTCTTGGTTAAGTGAATCTTGTGTAACAACATCACTCCTTTTAAAGTTGTTGTCCCAAGTTTCTCTTATCTTTTGCTTTAAATTGTTTCTGTTACTAAACCAAACTTCTCCTTCTAAACCAGTTTGTCCATTAGTAGTAAAGGCTATAAACTTTGCATTAGCTGCATACTTATACATGTTAGATACAAACCCATTTTGAACATCAACATCAGACTCTTTTAAACTTGCTACAATAGAAGCAAACTCTGGAATTGTCTCCAGTTTAGCTATCATTGTATCAAAGTTTGGAGACAATGGTAAAGGGTTAGACATAAAGCTAGCTATCTTGTTGTACACCTTGTCATAGTTTTGGTATAAATCTATACCCATAAAACCAGTCTCACCTGTACTCACCTCAGAAAATATTTTCTTTAGCTTCTTGCTAATCTTATCTTTATGTACTACTTCATTAGAAGATTGATTGTAATCTTTTACATACCCTTGTTCAGCTTGTGAAGCTTCTTTGTCTAGTTCTTTTTCTAAGTCTTTTGCAGACTTAACATTAGTATCTATAAATTTCTTCTTACCTGCTTCCCTTATCTTTTTTAAATAGATTTGGTCAAAGTTATTAATGACCATATCTAAATTGTCTACAGTAGCAACTAAGTTCTTTAAAAGCTCTTGTATAGCTTCTGAACTGTTGCCACTATCTGCAATACTTTTTATGATATTGTACTGTGCTGTAATCTCAGCTTTCTTTGCTCTAAAGTTATCTTTATAAAGTCTTTCAATTAACTGTTTAAACTCAGTGTTATTTAAGTTGTTTGCTTCTGTACTGTTGTTTGCTATTAAAGAAAACATGTAACCACCTAACTCTCTTTGTTGTTTAGGTAAGAAAGTTGAAACTAAGTTTAATGCTTTCTTTACATTACTTATGTTTTTTAAATCTCCTATGTAGTCTTCAGAAATAGAGCCTTCATTTAAAGCATTTAACAGTCTTAAAGCATTTTGTGCAGCTAAGACTTGTTCATTTTGCTCTTCAGTTAATGTCTCTTTTGCTACAGCTATTGTAGGCTTTACTTCATTCTTTACTTGAGGTGCAACAGTTACAGACACTGCTGTGGTAGTTTTTAGCTTAATGATAGGCTGAACTGAATGGGTAAATTTTGGATTACCTTCAGTACCTATATCATAACTCACAACATCTGTAAACAATCTCTTCCTTAAAAACTTTTCATAAGTTTCAGCTACATTTACATCAAAAGATCCCTCTGAATTTTTAGAGATTGTAATACCTTTTGAATTATTACTGTTTACATAAGTGTTTTGCACTACTGTACTTTGTCCTAAGAACAATGCATCTGTAAAACTTACTTCTTTTGTATCAAGGTTACCATTTTTATCTTGGTACATTATTGGTACATTCTTAGAAGATACAGTAAACTTACTGTCTTTAGCATCACTGTTTAAACCTTGTATTGCAATTAATCCATGAACTAGTTCTTTAGCTACACCATAGTCTTGAATATCTAAACCTGTTTGAGCTTTCACTAATGCTTGAAGAGCTAAAGCTTCTGTTTTAGTAATACCTAACTCTTGTTGGTTTGCATCAGGAAACTTTAAAACTTTTTGTGCACCTAAGATATACTTAGAAGTTTGTATGTCTGCATCAAAAGCACTATTTTCATTGTTCTCATTTTTTCTAAGAACAGCTATCACTTCATAAAACTGTACACCATCTTTGATATAAACAGGACTCATATAATAAGCACTATTGTTTCCTGAATTATTCTGTTGATTTAACTTTTTAATAAGACCTGGATTAGTAATAGCCTTAGTCTTGTCTTCATTTATTTTTTCATTGTTTAAGCCATAGAAATTACCTGTCTTAAAGAATACAATTTCAGAAGTAGGAGAAGCTTTCTCTAGTGAAACTGCAGGCAGATTTCTAGGGACTTTAGCATAAGGACTTCCATCTCTAGTTTCAACTTCCATGTTTGTAACCTCTCCACTAGCTATCTTTTGTCTAAGTGCTATAGTGTTGTCTTTACCTTCCTTTATAGACTTAGCATGTGCAGCAGTAGGGTTATTAAGCTCTACAAATTCTCCATTCTTTTTACTTGAATCTTTTATTGTCAAAGGACTGTACCAATCAGAGTCAGCTACTACACCAACAACTTGCTGTTTGTTGTTTCTATACAACATAGGCACTTTGTTAATGTACTCTGGAGAATTTTGAAAGTCTTCAATGCTTCTTCCTTTGATATTTCTTTTTACCCATGTAGAAAAAGGCATAAACTCTGTTGTCCAATTAGCAGTATTTGTAACTTCTACTGGTATATCCCATTCAGCTTCTGTTGCCATTGCTACTGACCATATATCTCCTGGGTTACTATTTAAAGTAGCCACAATGTTTATAGTTTTACTTTCAGCAAGCATTGGTACACCTTGATTAGTATCTTGTTTTGATACTTGTATTACTTTTTTACCATTTACTGTTTGTACATCTGATGTTTCATTCTGATAAGCTATTGCTTTAAAATTAGCTTTAGCAGTAACTACTGAAGTTTTACCTGCTACAGAAGTTACTGGAACTACTGCTCCTGTTGTAGGGTTTATTACTTGTTGTGGCTCTGCTTTAATTACAGCAGCTTCAGATGCTTCTTCTATTTCTGCAATAACCTCTTCCTCTGTTTTAACTAAAGAACCATTCTCTTCAAAGACTTGTGATAAAAAACTATTAGGCTTAACATAATTCTTGTCCCAAATAGATTCCCAATTACTCTTACCATTACCAGCTTGTTGCCAATTTAAACCAAGCATTTTAATTTGTTCTTTGCTTAAATCATTCTTAGCAATAAAACCTTCTTGAATTGCTTCAAGCCAAAAGTCTTGAAAGGTGGGAGAAACTCCTTCCCATTTAATCTTATCTTCATAATAAGCTTTAAGGGTTGCAGTAGTTTTATCATTTAAGTATGTACCTCCTGGTAACATCATTTCTATGTAACCATCTTCATCAAGGTCTTCTGTATCATCTGTGTCTTCCTCTACTCTCTTATTGTCATAAGAAGCTTTTCTCCATGCTGCAAATGATTGTTTGTTGTTACCTACTTCTGGTACACTTGAATCTTGGTCCTCAATATAATTAAGAATACTACTTACAGTAGAAATGTCAAAACTATATTTTGATGTTATTTCTGATAAAATATCATTGCTGTCTTTTTTATTTTTAAGACCATTAGTTATTATTTCTTGTATATCTTGTTCTGCTTTTATTGCATCTGATTGTGTTAAAACAACTGGATCTCCATCTACAGGACTTTTAGTTTTAATTGCATGAAATACACCATTTGAAGTATCTGCCCTAGTAGCTTTTTTAGTTGCTTTTGAAATAAGTTTTTGTATAGACTTAAACCTTTTCATGTTTTCATCAGAAATTGTTCCATCTTTATCTCTTAAAGCAACTTTTTCTGCTTTTAAGTCTGTAACAACTTGTTCTAGTTTAGCTTGTTCTATTGCTCCTTGTTTGCTTTGAACAAGTTTATCTTTTCTTGTTTCAGAAGTTACATTTGTTTCTGGTAAAACAGATGTTGCTTCTGCTACTGCATTTAATGCACCAAAGATATTATCAGAATTAACTTGATGATATTCTTGTTGTTCAGCAGTAGTCTTGGCTTTAGGAGTTTCTACACTTTTTGCCACTACTTCTTCTGTCAAAGGTGTAGCTGTTTCTGCAACAGTTTCTTGTCCTTGTGCTTTGATTGTTTCTGCATCAGGTTTAGTTACATCATCTCCTCCTTTTTTAAAGGAAGCAGCTGCCTTCTCTGCTGCTGCTTTTTCTTTAGCTCTTGCTTCCATTTGCTTTTGGAATGCAGAATACTTTCTTACAGCAGTTTCATTGCTAACTAACTCTTCATGTATAGCACTGTTAATTTTACTTAAACTCTCAGGAGTTAAATTCTTTTTAAAGTCAGACCTAGGTTGGTCAGCTATATACTTTTGAAATTGGTCAGCAGTGATTTCTCCTTTAAAAACTTTCTTGTTTACTCTAGCAATGTAAGCACTGTAATCTTGTTCATTCATCAATACATTTTGATGTTTGAAGTCAGTAACTCTCTCAATTTCTTTTTGTAACTCATTAGAAGCTTCAGTCATAGAGTGTCTTTGTTGCTCTAATGCTAAATATTCTTGTGCATTATTAGACATACCTGCAATGTTCCCAAGAGAAAACTTTAAGTCTCCTTTGAAAATTTCTTTAACAGTTTTATCTTTAGTGTTCAGCTTTTTATTAATCTCATCTAAAGCTTCACTTTCATTAATATCTTGATTAAGAGCAGAAGTTTCTAACTTAGCAAGTGCTCTATCAGTATATTTCTTTTTAGACTTTAAGTTTATTACTTGAGTACTGTTTACATAGGTAGCATCATCTCCTTCAATTTCATTTATTTCTTGTGATAAGAAAGCCATGTGACCTTTAGTTCCTGCATCTAAATTCTTATTGTACTTAGCTTTGTTAAGAGCTTTCTTAAATTCTTTTAACTTTCCTTGTGCTTGTACTGCTTGAATTTGCTTTTGAGCAAAGTCTCTTTTCATTTCTTCTTGAGTAGAAACCTCTTCAAAATTTCCTGACTCTTGTAAGCCTTGTATAGCATTGTTGTAATCAGTTATAGAGAATTTACCTTCTCCTATTTGCATGAATGCCTTGTTAAAATCTGCCTGGGTTCCACCTTTTTTACCCATTGTTTTAAAAAGAACTTCCATCTCTTCTTGTGCTTTCTTAGCTGTGGCTCTGTCTTTAGAAGACAGTTTAGTAAAAGTGTCATACTTTTGTTTGGCACTTGAAACTCCTTTCATACCAGACCTCATCAAAAAAGTTTGTGCTGCAATTTTTACATAGAAATCAGCTTTAGTTAATTCACTTAATTGATTCTTGTAATCTTGCCAATCACTACCTACAGTAGGTATAACTTGCACTAGTACCTCTTCAAACATTTCTTCTCCTTGCCCTCCAATTAATTTTTTACCAGGTACAGCAGTTGCCATTCTGTTAAAATCATTTAAAGCATTACTGTCAAGGCTAGAGAATTTTCTTCTTGCTTTTTCTAATCCTATACTTAATTTGTTAGGACCAATGTTAGCTTTTTTACCCATCCAAGCAATAGAACCTTTTGCTCCAGAACCTAGTTTACCTAAGATAGCACCACCAAATTGTTCAGACCCTACTTCTTTAAGTGTTTCAAATCCTCCATACAATAAAGACTTTGCACCTGACATAGGCATCTTAACACTATTGTCATAAGCTGTTAAACTTTTCTTTGATGCCTCTAGTTCAGCAACTACTTTTGCATTTCCTTCATTTTGGAAAATAGCTCTATCAAGTCCTACAAGTTTTAATCTGTTCTCTTCTTTTATAGAATTGTACAAATCATGTCTAGCTAAAAATACAGGTTGTCCTTCTGCATCTTCTGTAATCTCTACATCTCCTACATATTGTTTTAGAGATTCATTATAAGTGTTTGAGTGTAACAAAGTTTGTGTTCCCACATTTGCAGACACTGCTAGAGTTTTTACTAAAGGAGTAGACAATTTAGCAAGTTTAGTAGTGATACCTCTTGAGATAACTTTACCTGCTGCTCTACCTCCTATACCTCCTAAAAGAAAAGAAAAGGATTGTACTGTACCTCCTGTAACTTGATGCATAAAAGATTGCTCTAATGGTAAACCATCAATATCTTTTAATGTATGTTGAGTTTCTAAGTATCCTTTTTCTAAGTCACTTAATTCTTCTTTGTTTTCCATTTTCTTACTGATAGCTAAATCAATAAGTAGTTGTTCATGTACATCTGTAAAACCTAAAGATGCTATATCAGTAATAGTTTTAGAAGAAAATATACTCCAATCAAATTGAGCCTTATTAACAAAGTTATCTAACTCCATTATTTTCTTACCCATTTGTTGGTGTTGCCTATTAAGCATAGCATAGTCCCTAGACCAGTAGCCTACATCTTCTGCTTGTTTCTCTAAAAGATCCATTTTAGCCTGAAGCTCCATCTTCTTTTTAGTTGCAATAGGTGCAATTAAAACATGCTCTTCATCTTTTAGTCTTAAGTATTCTGCTTTTGCTTTCTCATCTTCTATTCCTTCTCCTGCACTTGTCATACCTGCTAGTGCCCAAGACTTTGCATCAGAAAAACCTTTCATCACAGAAAACATACCTTTTTCTATAATGTTAGCATCTTCATCTGGTCTCATCATAGGAATACCATTTGGTCCTATAGCTAAGTCCTCTATCTCTGCTGCTTCTTTAATTAAAGTTTTATCATCTTTACCATGTTCCTTTTCTAACTTTTTAAGGTTTGCTTGGTTAGCTATGTAACTTTTTCTTTCTTCATCTGTTTCCAAAGAAGAAAGAACTACATTATCTTCTATATCTTGTTGTCTAGTTCTGCTAATGTTTTGTTCCATAGCTTCAAAAGAAGAAAAATAGTCCTCTCCCTTTTTCTGCTTCTCTTTCATTATTCCATCAAAAGCTACTTGATAGTTAGGGTCTTTAGAACCATTTTCAGGCAACTCACTTAAAGTAGTAAAACTAGGGTCTTGAAGATAAGTATTTAGTTTAGCTTTAGCTACAGATTGTTTCTTTTGGTCATACTCTCCATAGTCACTAGTTTCATCAAACTCATAGCCTGATTTAATAACCTCTCCTTGTTGTTTGTTGTTAAGGTCAAAATCTGCTTTTGAAACATGACTTTTAACACTACCCTCTTCATTAGAAAACTCACTTACATAGACATCATTTAATGTAGTAAGTGCACCAATCTCATTGTACTTCAAGTTATACTTTAATAAAAACTCTTCTTCATTCATACTAATGATATTTTATTTTAGTTTGTTTTGTAATCTTCTGGGTCAAGCACTATTTTAACACTTACAGTTTCTCCTGGAGTTCCATCTGGGTTAGTTCTAAGAAGTTTAGCTATTGCTACATACCTTTTAACTTCTTTCATTTTACCATTTATGTCATAGACAGTAAAAATTTCTTGCTTCATGTCCCCAGGAACTATATGGATAAGGTTCTTTGTATTGTTGTAAATATTTTTTCCAGCTACTTTCTGAGTCATTATTTTTGTGTCAGGAAGGTTCTCAGCTATGTAAGCTCTACTTAGTGTCTGTCCTTTCCTAATACCTTTTTCTTTATTAGCTTCTTGTGCTTTTATTAAATTACCTGCTTTGTCTTTCCAACCATTTTTGTCACTACCTATTTCTTGTACACTAGATGGACCTTTGCCTGTTGGTTGAATATATACAGCTCCTGATTTAGTTGCCAAGTCATTAAAACTCATTCCAGAGGGTAATTTTTTAGTTTTACCTCCTTCAGTTATATAAATTTCTCCAACTGCTTGAGTTTGATCTGTAGAGTTAACCATGCCTCTAACAACTTCTGTTGCTTCTAATATGTCTCCTTCTGTTGCTTCAACTCCATCATTAAACTCAGGAATTATAAGAGTTGTTCTAGTCTTTTGAGCTGCCTTGGTATTTAAGTAATCAATAGAAGCTTTTCTTTTTTCAAAAGCTGGTAAATTTATATCTAAAAGACCTGAATCTACTAAAGCAGTACTTAATACATCAAGTTTGTCTAAAGTAAATCCATCTACAGTATTAGAATACAAACTCTCTGCATTTTTAAATCCTGCTTTAGTAAGTTTTTCTTTAGATGCTGCCATGTTTTGTAAAGGTAATTTTTCAGCATCTGTCATGTCATTAGTAATAGGAATGTCATTTGAATCAAAGTCAAATATTCTTTGAAGTTTTGTATCTTTTGATTTAGTTTTAACAATTGTTTCTGCTGGCATTACTGTAGAAGAAGTATCATCAATGTCAGTACCTGTATCTACTCTTCCTGTAGATTTTTTCTTGTTAGTGCCTGCTCCAGGTAATCCAGAAGCTGATGTTTTGTAAGCTCCTCTACTTCCTGTAAGTTTCTCTACACCTTTAGCAACAAGGTCTCTTTTGTCTTGTTCAGCTAATTGTTGAGGTGTCATAGGAGTACCATCTTTATTTAACTTTTTAGAGGGACCATTCATGTCCATTTCCATTTGATGTATTTGTCTCCTACTTTTTACATAGTCTTTAGAGTCTAAATCTTTTTCTAAATATGATTGAACTCTAGCAGCACTCCTAGTAGTTCTATTACTAGAACTAGTGATTAGCATGTCATCATTACTTCCTGCAACTTTACCTACCCTACTGCTACCTCCTCCTTCTGATTGGAATTGGAAACCTTTGTCTACTTTAGTTAAGTAAGCATCTTCATCTACAATCTCTCCAACTAAGTCAGAGTTAAAAGTACTTATTTTATTGAAAGCACCTGTTTCTTGATTGTAGTTCAAAGAGCCAGCTTTTTTATATTGAGCAAGTATGTGAGACTTTTTAAGGTCTTTAGTAGTTTGAGTTAAATCTGTTCTTGCATCTAGTTCAGCTGTTTCCTTATTGTAAGTTTCAAACTGTTCTTGTGCTCTACCAATGATACCTGTCTTCATATCAGTTGACAAGTCCCTAGAAGCTTTCCTTAGCTTACCATTGTGCTTTACAAAGTCAAGTGGGTTCTTATCCATAGCTATAGTACTTTGTTCTACTATGTCACTATACTTACCAAACCTTGCAGTAACTGCTGGATCATCTGATTCTAATTTTTGAGATTCAGAAGCATCTAAAATGTTTCTTCCTTCATCATAAGTTTCAGTAATGTTTTTGTCTATTTGACCTATAGTGCCTGCAATCTCTTCAAAAGGTGTTTCATACATCTTATTATCTATGAAATTCCCAGGTGTTGCTTTATAAAATCTTCCCATGCTTATACTTTTTTAGTAGTAATAGTTCCATCATCTTGTGCAATTAAACCATACTTAGATAACTGTGCTGTAAGATTAGCTAAAACATTAGACTTTTTATTTTGATTTAAGTCTTTACCTGTTTGTTGTAAGCTTCTTGCATAAGTTTCTTTGGCAACCCCCAATTGAGTGTCTGCATTATCAGCATCCATTCTGTTAGCAATATCAGCTACACCTGCTCCTGTCATTTTCTTTTGGTCAATATCAGTTTGTAATCCAGCTTTTTTGTAAATATTGTTTAAAGTTGTTTGTGCAAACTTACTATATATATCTGCCATTGATGCATTAGCTTGAGCATCTATTCCCAATTGCATTGCATTAACTACATTGGCACTCCTAGAGGATTTTCTAACTCTATTGATAGCACCAGTTCTTTCTTGGTCTAACTTCTTTTCAGCTTGACCTTGCATACCTATTATTTGAGCATCAGCTTCTCCTAAAGTTGCCATTGCATCATCTCCATAGTTAGCAAATTGATTTTCATTAGGGGTACTGCCAGCTGCATTGTTTCTTGCTTGACTAAGGGCAGAGTTTCCTTGAAAGATATTACCAGCTATACCCATAACATCTCCTGGTGTAAATCCTCCTGCAAAGTCTTTAAAACCATCTAGCAGTTTCCCACCAAAAGATTTAACACCTTTACCATCTGTACCTTTACTATAACTTTTAACTCCTTCTTTGCCTGTACCTGTTGCAAACATCTTTTCACTTTCTCCTGCCATCATTCTTGCAAACTCTTGAACTTGTAAGTCAGCTTGCTCTTCATACTCATTTTTTTCTGAAGTCCTTTTATAAGTTTCTTTAGCTAGAGCATCAGTAGGGTCTGTCTCTAAAGACTTAGATATTTTACTTAGTCTAGCTATTCTAATTTCTTTTCTTTCTGCCATGGTCTTTCCAGCAATCTTAATATCTTCATTATCAGAAGTTACAATAGTGCCTTCTTCAACAAATTTAGTGTTACCACCTTCTCCATCTTTACCATGTCTCTCTCCACCTTCTTTAGTAACTACCCCATCTGGAGTTTCAAGAAGTTCTCCTTTTTCTACTCTGACAGGAACTTGTTCTCCTTTACCTTGTACACCTTCTACTCCACTACCTTTTGCTAACACCATAAGACCATCATCCATGTCTTTGTTTATTCCTTTTTGTACTTTGTCAACATTAGGTTTGCCTTTTTTCATAGCACCACCTAACATGTTTAAACCTGTTTGTGTGGCTAATTGACCTATCATGTCAAGACCTTTTACAAAAGGATTGTCAGCAGCTTCAGCTTTAGCTATGTCTAAATTAATCTCATTCTGTCTTAAGACTTCAGAAGGGTCAGGCATGTAACCTTTGATTACTCCTGTGTTCCCTGAACCCATGGCATATTTGCCAATAGTTCTTTTAGTTTTTCTAGTTTTCTTCATTTGTAGATGAATGTTTATTAAGATTAATCTTAACTAAAAGACTTGTGTTCAATCTCCTCTGTAAAGTTAGTAATTAATTTTATGTTATCAAAATTATCAAAAATAAGTCTTAGTACCAAATATTTATCTCTAAAACTTTGTAGTTCATTCCATTCCTTATTGTAATCTAATACAATAGTGTTAAGCACCTTATCTGTATAATGTTCAGATTGTAATGAAAGATTGTCTCTTCTGAATAATGGAAGAGTGTAATCAACTACTACATCTCTTAAATCATTTAAGTGCCAGTCTCTTTCTGTTCTGTCAACTAAGATACTGTCTACATTGTTTACTACTTGGTTGTCTAAGTAGTCCAACTCTTCATCTTTGACAACCAGGTTTACTAACCCTGTTGACTGTTTAGAAGTGTAAGCAATAAGCTTGTTGAAAGTAATGTCCTTATCAACATAGTCCTGGTAAGTAGGATTAAACTCTTGTGCATGAGATTGTATATTCAAGTAGTCCCAAATTTTAGTTTCCCTAGGTTTCTTGTTGTCTACATACTCAATGATATGAGGATGTCTTACACCATAGAAAGTTTGATAGTGGTTAGCTTTGTTATGTTTCCATAATTGGCTATCTCCACTTCTCCAAGAATAATGTTCTTGTAGTCTATAGAAATAAAAGTTAGGAGTGTATGAATGCCATGATACCCATTCTTTATCTTTTAAAGAATAACTCATAGTCCAAGACAAGTCATATTGTATAGGGTCAGACTCTACTCTACCTGATGTATAGTCTACTACAGTGTCTATTACATTTACTAACACTTGCTCTTCTACTGTGGTATTACTACCTTCTAAAAGTAAAGTAATGTCATTAGTAAACTCTGTAGTATCTATAACACTTCCTTGTGCATCTTTAAACCTATCATGTTTAATTAACCAACCAAAGTTTTCTAGTCCATTGTTAGGATAAGAATTAGGCTCTTGTAAAGAAGCTTTTAAAATATCCCATGCACCTGATGCAAAACCTAAGTTTTCTGTCAAAGCATTTACTTCTGAAAAAGTATATCTTGTACCTCTCAGTGCAGCTAGAGAGTTTAACACAAAAGCTTGTGAAGGTGCTGTCCAATGGTCATTAGGAAATACTATAGGATAATGTATTCCTTTAAAAGACTTAAAGCTAGAGTACAGACTATCTTGTGCTGGATTGTTTCCATTCAAGTTAGTACCTGTAAACTTATCATAGTCATCTAGGAATGCTGTAGTTGTAGCTTGCAAAGTATTAGCACTACTGTGATAAGAAGGAGAAGCTTCATTACAAAATGAAATTACTACTACATCTTTATCTGAAGTGATACCATTATAATTGTTTCTGTTATCAGTTGCAATTATGTCTGCATAAGTTACCCATCTCTCTGTTTGGTCATTGTATTTAAACACATCTCCTGTCCAACTTGGGTTTGAAGCTCTAAAGTTAATTAACCAAGCATCTATAGTATTGTCTATCTGTCCTAAAGCTGTTACATCAAATGAACCTGATGTATCAAAGAACACATGGATATCAGCCTTGTTAGCAATGATAGTTTCTGTTTGTATTATTTCAGTTGTTTGTGTGACTACTTCTGAAGAAAACTTCATTTTGCAATCTTCTAAACCTTCATAGTTCCAACCATCTGCTAGCCTTGCTGCTATTATTTCACTTACTGGCTCAAAGATTATTATCTGCCCATCTTTTGAACAAGTAATGTAATCTGTGCTATCTAAAATTCCACTAGAAAGAACATAATCTTTTTTAGTTAATATAAATCTTTCTTTTTGTGTATCATAAGTTGAAATAAACCCTGTACCAAATTTGCTTGAGGGATTATTTGCCAAAGGATAATTCACTCCTGATGAAATTAAATAGTCTAAATCTGCTTTTACTGGTAAGTTATTCTTGAACCAGGTTTCATTACCTCCAACTATTGGCTGTAAACTGTTCCCATCAAATAAATATACTTTCCCCTCTGTAGCAGATACAAAGAATACACCACTTGGTGTCTTCATTCTTGCCCAATTGTGCAGAGTACCTGCACTCTCTTTATCAGTGTCAGTGATCTTTCTTGGTGGGATAGCAAAAAACTCTCCTGTACCAATGAAGGACACAACATCCCCTGTTACTCTTTCTTGTATAGTTTGTGGCAAATGCCATAAAGCTCCTTCAGTTTGGATGTATAAATTGTTCTGTATTCTGAACAAATCAGTTATCACCCCTTTCTCACCCTCAAGGTCTCTATAATTGTTAGGTAAGAAAACTCTATAATTATCAATAAGCTCTTCTTGAAAAGATTGCTCTGAGTAATATGTTCTGTGAGGAAAGTCTTCTGTACAGTTTGAACAACAGTCATACTCTAAACCTAAAGCATAGAATATTTTTTGCTTGTTAGTTCTTTGGTAATCTCTGTTCAATGCATATATCTCTGCACCTGCATACCCTCTGTATAATCTACCATCAGAATTTTCTGCATCTACTACAGTCAGCTTCTCTAACATGTAAGAATCTAAATAGTTCTGAGGAGCACTTCCAGCACCTGTCATGTATCTTAAATACCCTTCTATTGAATTGGTAGTCAAGTTTTCAGTCTCTGGATAGTAGTCAGTCATAGCAGTAGGAGCATCTATGTAAGCAGAGTGTATAGAAGTAACACCATTTCTAAGTGCTATATTTACTCCACTCTCAAACCATAAGTTTGATACTACATCTCCAAGCCATTGAAATTCATCATCAGCTTGGTTTCTGTCATCAAATATAGTCTTAGTGTCATCATCTTGTATAGTGTCCCTAAGACCTGCTTCATACATTTTCTGATACACTTCAATTACATTAGCCATTTCTATACCACTTGACAAAGTAGATAGACCATAACCTATTGCTGCAATTGATACAGCTGTAACTACTACTGCAGCTGTAGCTGACAAAGCAGCAAGTCCTGTTGCAGCAAGTGCCAAAGAACTACCTCCAGATATTAATGCTCCTGCAACCCCTACTACTACTAGTAATACTCCTGCAAGGATAGTCCAAAAAGAAGACTTGGTATCTCTATCTGCAAGACTAAAATTATTAAACAGTGCACTATGATATTTCATAGGTGCTATGTAACTATCTCCATTTAAGATATAAGCTTGTTCCCCATTCTTGGTAACATCATCTTTATCTTCTGTGGTAGTATCAAAGTAAATTGGATTTACATTTTCCTTGTAATACTGTAGAGTTCTGAAACTTCCATAAGGAGAAGAGAGATCTCTTTTAAGCATTACATAAGGTAATTTTTTATGTATGTCATTTACATCAGTAATATCCTCTTCTAGTTGTACTATACCTATTTTGTTATCTCCAGATACATTATAAACATCTTGACTTTTGTCATCACTATCTTTAACTGTCTTATAGTTTAAAGCATTAAGGTAAAAAACTTCTCCTCTTTTTTCAGGGTTAATCCATTCCTTAGTTTTCTGATGATAAGAAACTTTAGTATCTCTTGTAAGAGTATGCAAAGTAATTCCATCTCCATCAAAACCTTTGTGTACATCAGGGTCATAGGAAGTTCCTGCACCTACATCTTGTGTAAGCACTGATGATAAAGCCTGAGAAACTATTCTGTATTCTCCTTCTTGTGTAATTTGTGTTAAGTTCTTATACTCAAGACCATTAAACTTATTCTCTGGATGTATAAGACCAAAGATGTCTTTGTCTATTCTACTAGTGTCAGATAAATTAGGAAAGATATGACCATGAGCCACAAACCCTCTTTCTTCTAACATCATAGGTGTCATTACTCCAGAATCTAAAACAGTTTTCTCATCTTCAGTTCTTTCATTTCTAACTATGTAATACCCTATTACTTTGTACCCATTGGTAGAAACTTCTTCAGGAACAGTTATTCCTGAGAAAGTAATACCCATTATTTTAGAAGTGTAGACAGCATCTTCAGTTTCTACTACTCTTGCTACTATGGATTGAGCATAGGTTACTCCAGATGTGGATTCTACTCCAGGTGTAATCTCTGTGTACCCTGCACCATCTATGTCTTCTGTTATTATTATTTCTGTTATAACTCCTCTTGTAGTTGCAACAGTCCTTTCTAACCCTTCTGCAGGATCAAATACTGATGACAAGAAAGAAGTGTTAAATGTCTTAGGTGTACCATCTATTTTATAAGATACCTCATAAGATATGGTTGTACCTGTAACTGCACTAGCACTTAAAGTAAGTACAAGATTATTTAATGTAAAACTTTCAGCATTAGTGTCTTCAGTAAATAAAGGTTCATTAATTTCTGACCTTGTAGGAAATCTGTGATGCCTAATAGGCTGACCTAGCAAAGTACCACCTTGAGAATCTAGTCCCCAGAATCCTTTACAGGAAGTAGATTGGTAAGGAGAATCTAGTAAGTTGTTGTCTGACATGCTAGAGATATGTCCTTCTGCTTTTCCTGGTATGTGAAACACAGGAGAAAGAATACTACCTTCAAATATGTAGACTATTCCAAAAGAATATATTTCTCCTGGCATATAACCTACTCCATCAAAGTTTACAGTAGCTGTTTTAGGGTTATTGCCACCTATGATGTTAAGGGTTGTTTCTTCTAGTCTTACATCTGACTTTATTTTACTTGCATACTTCTGTAGTCCACAGAAGTTAATCTGTACACCTTTAGTCTTTCCAAGTATTAATTTGTTTTCTATTTGCTCTACAAATTCTGCTTCTTCAATGACATTGTTAAATGCCAGTATCTCATTTTCTGTACCAGTGGTAACAGTAGATGAAGAACCTGTATGAGTATATGTTTTTATGTTAGTTGAAATAGGGCTTGAAAAAGTTACCTCATTCACTAAACCACTACCTGTGTTAGATGAAATGATAGCTACTCTATAGTAAGGATAAGATGTATCAAAGTCAGTAAAGCTAAACTTTATTGCTTTGTTAGTTAATCCAAAATTAAGTGCAGCATTTACAACATTGGTTGAACCTTCTATAGCACTGTACTTCTTACTTACTGAATCATTATAAATCTTAATTGGCTCACAAGTTGTAATCCACTCTGTAGGATTTAAGTCATTGTCTAAGTATTGTATAGAAGCATTGTAAGAACCTGGAGCTAGTAGTCCATTTTCTATTACTTCAATGAACTGAAAAGTTGGAATACTTTCATAAACTTTAAACAACTTAAACTTTGCAGGGTCCCAATCACTATCAGAGTCTGTCTCATCAACTTTAAAGTCATTGAGTTTATCCATATTAAATAGCATAGGAGTGGGTGTAGTAAAGTAAAAAGTTCTTTCACAACCCCTTCTTAATCTATAAGTACCACTAATTTGATTTTCAGCTTTGAATCCTAAGTCTGCATTTACTAAAACAGTATATTGACAGTTAACACCAATGATGCCTATTTCAGACATAGTACCATCTTCTGATACTGACAGCAATAAACTATCATTCTTGTCAATGTAAATTTCCCCTAAAGGGATATATCCACTTGTTAAAGTATAACAAGGCTCATTACTTTGTTCATTGGATCTCCAACCCATGTCTCCATCTTCACTTTCATTAACAACATTAAGTGCAAAAGTTAATGCACCTGGGGGTTGATTAAGATGTGAAGTGTCAGTAATTAAACCTCTTTTAGGTACAGGACCTTGTTGTGTTTTCTGAGCCATAGTATATTATTTATTGCACATTATTTCTTCCATCTGGGTCATTGAACTTTCTGCTCTCTGGTCTACTTAAGTCTTTAAAGAATTGATTGTACCTAAAGTTATTAGGTAATAAGTATTGAGATTGGTCAAGCATGTTTTGAAATTGGTCAATACCTCTAGGCATTAATCCTCTGTTACCTGCTTGTTTACAATACCATTGCCAATCAGCTTCAGCTTTTAAGTATCTTTTTTCATAACCTTCTCTCCCACTGTACCACATTCTACCCATCATCTTCATTGTGATGTACATAGTTACTGCAGTTGTGTAAGAATAATGGTCAGGAATCATTGGGTGTCCATTCTCATCTAACTTTTGTCTGTTAATTGCTATTGCAACATAACCTTCTTGAAAAGAAAATCTTAATGTGTTGTTTCCTACAATAGTGTATTCACTCCTAGAGTTAGAATAAAGTTGCTCACTGTCTGGCTCTTTACAAACTATACTGTTAAAAAATGAATGGTCTGCTAGCCTAACTGGAGTCCAAGTGTTTTTGTAAGCATCAGAACATTTAAAGTTGTTGTACTCTATTTGTACATTGATGTTTGGCTTCCATTTGTAAACATCAGAGTCAAACAAAGGATAACCATTATCATCTACAGGTATGTGAGAATACCCAGCATCACTTTCTATACCACAAGTATGGTCAGGAAATTCATGTTCTTCTTCTTCTGCAGTCTCAACTTTAACAGGAGTAGTGATTACTCCATTGTGTTGTGCTACTTGTATAATTGAGTTTGTAAACAAAGGTAACTGTGCAGCATGGTTTTTTACTTCCACAAATTCTACACATTCTTCTAGCATAGTGACAGCATCAATAGCTTCTAAAGCTTCTCCTGCCCATTCAATAGCATCAACCTCAGAAAAGTTATCTAATCCTAAGTCTCTAGCTATCTTAGAGAATATCCTATTTACAGTAGTGTAAGTTAGTTCCTTCATTTACTTATTTTTTAATTATTTAAAATCATCTGAAAGACTTTTGCCATTTAGCTTAATCTCCATAGGGTCTGTTTCACTAAAATACTTTTTGTCTACATAAGCATAGTCAGTCCTATCTTTTATTTTGTATCTTATCTCTGTATTTTTAGAGATTATAAACCCATTTTCAATTTTCTCTACTCTTACAGTAGTGTCTTTCTTTAATATTTCTGCACCTTTTGGTACACCAGTTCCTTCTGAAGAACTTTTAGTCATTTTTATTTCACTCATAATTTAAAATTTAGTAGGTTCAACATAGAACTCTTGTCCTTTTTGTATTAACTGAGACAAATGTCTTTTGTTTGTTCTTGTAAAAATCATAGTGTAAAACAACTTGTATTCTACTATCATTCTTTCTTTACTCCAAAAGAACTTATATCTAATGCCATCAGAGTGTTCATTCAAATGATAAACCATTTGCTTTTTCTTTTGACACTCTGGACACTTTGCCCAAAGCTTATTAGTTTCTTGATAATCTACAGCCTGGTTAGTAATTCTACCTAGCTCTTCATCAAACTCTGTTTTAATCTTTTTACCTTTTACAGAGATAGTGCCCATCTTTTCAGGCAGCTTAACTTCATCTCCATCAAAAACAAATTGCATGATGTGTTTATTAAACTCATTTACAATTTTACAAAAGTCCTTTCTATTAACTTCTAAGCCACCTCCTGCTGACCTGTAATATTTATATGAGGATAATATATTATTCATAGGCTATTGTCTTCTCTGTTGTCTTCTCTGTGGTTGTTGTGAACCTTCTACATGGTCTGATCCATCATTCCTTTTATCTTCATACCCTACTGCAAATCCTGCAGCAATTTCTTGTACAGTAAGTTCTACTAAAGCATCTACCAATTCCTCATCTAAAGGAAACTCCATTTCAGTGGGATGTGTAGGACAAGTTGTTACCTCTTCACATTTTGAAGGGTAGTTTAAAGCATCTAAAGGATGTGCAAACAAACCTAAGATGTTTATGGATTCTAGTGTTCTTGTAGAGGTAATGTATAAATAGTCATCTTTTATAAAGAAGTCAGGCTTACTTGAAGAGTACTTATCTGCAGCTCTCCATATTTTACTTTTGTAAGTTACCTCATGAAAGATGGTGCCATGGTTTACAGACATCACAGAGTCAATCATATAACCATTGATACTGTTTACAGGCTTAGGTAATTTATGTTTAGTTCTTAGAATCTTGCATCCTGGTGCAGGCAAGCAAGGACAATTATCTTCTGTAGTCTTAATTAACTCTACACAAGATAGCATAGTGTAATTAAACTTAGAAATGAATTGTCTTTTATTTATCTTATTAAAGAATAAGAGTGCTCTGACACTTACCATTTTAGAATAAATGTGTCTTCTCATTAACCTTGAAGACCCAGATTCTATGCCTTTACTATAAAGACTTTGAACCCTTTGTATAATGTTTCCTGTTAGTGCCATTACTTTTTATGTTTTACCAATTTGCATATTCTACTTTAGCTTTAAAATAGCTTATAATATCTTTGGTAATATCAGAGGTGTCAAATATTTCATATTCCCCATCTTCTTTTAACCAAATTAAAAATCTTCTACTCACTTTAAATCCTACCTTTTCTAGTAGAATTTGATAAGTAGAAAGCTGAACTTTGTACTTACTGTAAGGAGTATCATTCATGTGCTTAAAGATACCTAATAACTTTTGTTGTTTGTACTGTTTAAACAAATCCTTATTGGTTTTGTAATCAGCAATAACTAAACTACCATCTCTTTTGTCCACAAGTATTATATCTGCTGTACCTGCAATGCCCATCTCTAAACAAAACATCCTAAGCTCTAAAGCTACTGGATAGTAGTGTTCTGGCATTTTCTTCCAAAACTTTACTAAGGCTTCTGACTTAGGTTGTAACTTTTCATCATTCTTTAAGTGTTGTAAAACACTACTGTATTCTAAATCAGACTCTACTTTGTATTTATCTATTACAAATCTTTCTCCAAAGTCATGTACTTTAGTACCATTGTCACAGGCTTCATTCTTTATCTTGTCCCATTTTGCTTTAATCTCTTCTACTGTAACTCCTTCTTTCTTTGCAGAGAAAGGTGCTACCTTGTCTACATCAAAAGGTTTCACAAATTTCTTAATGAAAGTTGATACAGGTGTTAACCCTTTTCCTGCTACTTTGTATGTGTGAGAAGGCTCATCAAATATCATTACTTTGAAGTGCTCAATAAGCTTTCTACCAATTTCCTTGTGTTCCATGAACACAAAGTTAGTAAAAAATAATTAAACTTCTAGCTTGTAGAACCTTAATTATCTTTCAGTTTAATCTTAACTTTTCTCTTTACAGTGCTTCAAGTCTCTCCTTAAATCTTTGATCTCTGTTTCATACTTAATCTCTGTTCTTGAGTTGTCTATTCTTCTTTTGGTTGCCTTGATGTCATAATCACTTTTCTCCTCTAGGTTAGATAGTCTTTGTATTGTAAGAGACACAGTATTTGTAGCCAACATTAATCCCACAATTAAGGGGATTAACTTACTCAATTCCATTGAGAAAATAGCTTTGTCTGTTGTAGTAGTTGCCATTATTTTAGTGCAGACAGTAAGTCTGCTTTATCTTTTGACCCTTTAGAGCTACCAAAAAAGTAGTTAAAGATTCCTGTTAGACCTGTACCTATGAGTACTCCTAAAATAAAGTTTACTACATCTTTGTTCTTTTCAGGAACTTCCTTAAAGAATAAAAGTATTACTACTGCTACTGAGAATGTAAACACTCCAATAGCTAAATAGTAAACAAAGTTTTTAGCTAGTTTAGTTGAGTTAGCAGAAGTAGCTATCTCTGTTTGCATCTGCCTAGCATTCTGTATGTCTTTGATATCTTCTTGTATCATGTTAAACACCTTGTCAGCTTCATCTGCAGATAACCCTGCATTAGTAGGGGAACCTGAAATTAAACTAATGGCATCTGTGAACTTACCCCCTGTAACAAGGTCAATAAGTTTAGGAGCAGCACCTAGTACACCTCTTAGGAAATTTCCTGTCTTGGTGCCTGGTCCTCCATTCTTTCTTAGCTTTGGGTTTTCACTCATAATTAAAATTCTTTTAAACCTGTGAAGGTAATTAACTTGTTAAACTTTATTCTTAACAGTAAAACTTCAAAGTATTTTGTAAGGTCATTTACAACTATGCATCCTGTACCCCATTTACCAATTGTCCAGGAAATTATTCCTTTCTTTGCTACATAAGAGTTCCCATGTATATTGGTACTATTGTTAGCTTCAAATACTTCTCCAGCTTCATCTATCTTTAAGTCTTTGTTGTTGTCTCTATAATACTTCATAGGACCCATTTGTCTTAGACATGGCATCTTACTATTGTGGTGTCTAACACAGTCCCCATCAGATTTCATGAAAGTATCATAATATACTTCATCAAATTTAATTACAGCAGTGCCTTTCTTATTCCACTTCATAAAGTTTAATAAGCCATACTTACCACTGTTGGTTGTACAACTCATTACTGAGACAAACTTCTCTCCTTTAAACAGATAGAGTTTATCATCATACCTGTCTGCCACATCTTCTTTGCTTCTTAATGCAATTATGTGGTGTGACTCTGGCATGTGAGTAAAGCTATCTAAGCTTTTCATTCTGTCAAGGAGTTCTTTATCTGTGTAACTTTTTACTTTTGTTGCCATTGTTTTATTTTTTTACTTCATCATAAACTTTTTTAGCAGCCTTGACAGTTTTAGTAATACCACTAATAATGTCAAACCCCATCCTTTTGAAGTTCTCAAAGAAGATAGAGTAAAATTCTATTGTAGTACACACTCCTATCACAATTAAAGTGATAGAATAATTATGTGTTGTAATGCTAGGAAAAGAAAATGTTTTTATTTTGAAGATAGTTTCTATACCATTTACTGATAATATTACAGTAGTATATGTAAAGAGTTTAACTAGTGACAGCTTTAGTTTTTCAGAGGATACAAAATTGTTCTTAGGAAAGTCAGGGTTCTTTTTTCTGTAATCTACTTGTTCTTTTATTGAAGCTGCTATACCTGTTGCAAAGTCTAACATAAATAGTCCTAATAACAGAAGTATTGACTGTTGAACTGAACTTAATAATAATACAGTAGTTACTGAAATCCCAGATACCATCCCACTTGGGGTTGCAAAAAGCTTAATACTGAGAAACAATTTAATAAAGTACTGTATGTACAAGGAGAATCCTTCCATAGTTGCTTGTTTTAATGTGTGTACAAATGTTGTCATTCCCTGGGATTTATATTTGTTGCTGTCACTAGGGGGTACTTTATTAAATTACTTCTTTACTTTTTTTCTTTTGGTACTCTACTGTCTATGTACCAATCTTTATACATTTCCCTTTTTTCTAAAATGTATTCTAAATATAAATCTACTTTCTTTTTCCAATCTTTATCAAGATTAGGATTTATCACTCCTGACTTTGGACTTGAGAAGACTTTGTTAATCCACTCTTTGCCTTCATATTGATTTTCAAAAAGACCTACATTTATACTGTAAAAAGATCCTTGTCTTATTTCATTGTAAACATCAATAGGCTCAATCTTCTTACCCAAAGCTATGGCATAAACTGCACTTTCACTTATGTGGGTTGTGTAGACCTTATCTACTTTTGCTAGGAAATAATACAAATCAATCTCTCTAGGTAATATACTGTTCTCACCAAATAAGTCTTTCAACTCACCAATGAAAGCATGTGTTGTAAGTGGGTGAGGTTTAAAATAAACATCATCACCATACAATCTCTTTATCTCTTTTAACTTGTTGATACAAACAGCTGACTTTAGTTTATTAGACCCTGGTAAAACTACTAAAGCTGTAACCTCTTTGTATCCATCAAAGTCAGATAATCTGTCTTTGTATTTATTAGCTAAATTATTCTTAATGTTATCAGCAAAATGAGATGCATAATCTAATATTTCATATTCATCTGTATCCTGCTCTGCATCCCTCATCATGTCTTCTTTCATCTTTAGATTAAGTGGGGACATAATAAAGTTGGTTGCATACTCTGTGTAACCTATTGTATCAAAGTAAGGCATCTCCTCACACAATACATCATAGTTGGCTTTCACACCAGTCTTCTTTAACTTTTCAAGTAAATACCTTTCTACAGGTTCTAATGTCTTTAGGTTATTACTTTTCTTAAGTTCTCCAATCCTCTCTTTAAGAACTTTTTGGTCAAACATTTCCATATTGTAACTTATTTTTTAGCTTTAGGTTTTCTTGGTTTTGCTTTAGGCTCTTCTTTAACCTTTCTAACAACCTTCTTAGGTGCAACTTTAACTGCTTCTTTTTTAGGTCTTGGATTTGGTTTCTTTTTTGGAGCTGGATTCTTCTTTGGTCTAGGGTTAGGCTTGTATCTAGTAGCATCAATGCTAGGACTAGGTTGTGGTGCCTTTGTAGTTGTAGTTGTAGTAGCAATTGGATCACTTGGTTTAACATCACTTGGATCAACATCACTAGGCTTTACTGTAGTTGTAGCTACTGCTTTAGTGGTTGTTGTAACATTAATACTTTGTGGTTTTCTTTTCTTTAGCACTAGTAGTGCTGTAATAAAAAATCCTAATCCTAGGATAATTAAAATAATTGTTTGTGCATTCATACTTCTGTTTTTAATTATTAATAATTATTGTTTCAAGGTACAACTTACTCTAAGACTTCCTTCACAAATTTTACCTTCTTTTAATTTAAAATACTTTTTTAGTTCTTCTACCCATCTTTCTTGTTTCCAAAGAGTAAGGTGTAAATTTTTTCCTTCTTCATCTACATTAGAACTTGGCAGAAGAGCTATGTCAAAATAAAAAGTTCCTACTTTTAACAAAGATATACTTTTTAAAATAACTCCTACTTTTTCTTCAGGGATATGCTCCATTACATCTGAACAGATACCTACATCATATTGGTTCTTGTTTATACAAGTTAGATTATCTAAAGAAGCATGGTAGTAAGTACCATTAATTTTTCTTTGTTTGTTTGAGCCTATAACCCAGCTAGAGACATCCACTCCTGTGTAGTCTGTAAAGTGTTTACTCAATTCTCCTAATCCACATCCTAAATCTATACACTTTTTTTCTTTGGGAATATCAAAGACTGTTACTAATCCCATAGGTCCCCCATGAGGATATCCAGAAGAATAAAGCTTACTGTACTTTTTATCTTCTCCTTGTAACCAAGTTATTCTATCTTTTATTGTATCCATTTCTGTGCTAAGATAATAAATAATTTAAACATACCATGTTGTTGTAAAAGTAGTTGTTGTAGATCTACTGGTAGACCAGGTTGTTGTTGTGCTATGACTAGTAGAATAGTTTGTCAACTTAGATGTACTTGTACTAAATGTAGTAGTGGTATTGTAAGTTGTGTTATAACTAGTAGTTGTTGCTTTTAATGTGTTGTATGTGGTTGTAGTACTTTTTGATGTACTGTATGTGGTAGTTGTGCTATGGTTAGTATTATAGTTTGTTAATGTAATATGGCTTGTTGAGTAAGTAGTTGTAGTACTTCTCTGTGTAGACCATGTAGTGTTTCTTGAACTACTTGTAGAATAGTTAGTAACTGTACTATGATTGGTATTATAAGTAGTTACAGTTGTATGACTAGTGTTATAAGTAGTGGTAATAGAAGAAGTAGTGTTCCAAGTTGTGGTTGTGCTTCTGTCAGTTAACCAAGATGTATTTGTAGCATGACTTGTACTGTAATTAGTTATAGTACTTTGACTAGTGCTCCATGTAGTAGTAGTACTGTGATTAGTACTAAAAGTAGTAGAGGTAGTGTGAGAAGTATTATATGTTGTAGTAGTTGACTTGCTTGTATCAAAACTAGTTATTCTATTGTATGTAGTTGTCCATGTAGTTGTAGTTGCATGGTTAGTAGCATAAGTGGTAGTAGTGCTATGACTTGTAGCAAATGTTGTTGTAGTACTATGATTAGTGTTATAACTTGTCACTGTACTGTGATTAGTATTGTATGTGGTAACTGTGCTTCTAGTAGTAGACCAGGTTGTATTAGTACTTCTTGAGGTACTAACAGTTGTGTTAGTATTATGAGAAGTATTATAAGTAGTTGTAAAATTTGTTATAGTACTAAAAGTAGTTGTCCAGCTACTAGATGTAAGGAATGTAGTAGTAGTGGATTTACTTGTTGCCCAACTAGTTGTAGTTGACCTAGCAGTATTATAAGTAGTTGTGGTACTTCTGTTAGTACTATGATAAGTAGAGGTATTCTTTGTTGTAGAATTAGTTACAGTAGTAGACCTTGATGTATTAAAACTAGTTATAACATTATAATTAGTGGTATAAGTAGTTGTAGTTGACTTATTGGTATTAAAAGTTGTTGTTGTACTCTGGCTAGTAGCAAAAGTAGTTGTTGTAGCCTTACTTGTGGCATAAGTAGTAGTAGTAGCCCTAGTAGTTATGTAAGTTGTTGTAGTACTTCTAGAGGTTGACCAGGTAGTACTTGTACTTCTAGTTGTAGCAAAAGTAGTAGTTCTTGAAGTAGACCTTACAGTTACTGTACTCTTTGAAGTTGCAAAAGTTGTAGTGGTACTTCTTGATGTACCATAAGTTGTGGTAGTTGTTAAACTAGTTGAATAATTTGTAATAGTACTTTTAGAAGTATAATATGTAGTTGTCTTTTGTGTGTTTACTGGTACAGCTGTTGAAACAGTTGTAGACCATGTTGTAACAGTGCTTTTTGAAGTACTATAACTTTCATTAGTAATTTTAGATGTAGACCTAGAATAACCTGTACTTTTACTTGTACTCCAACTTGTAGTTGTAGTATGACTTGTGTTAGTAACAACATAAGTAGTTCTTGAAGTGTTCCAAGAAGTTGTAGTAGAATGGGAAGTATTAGGCATATTCTTTTCTTTTTATCTTAAATTAATTCTTTACCCAAAAGGTTGTCATCTGCATCAAATGCATCTTTTACATTTATTTGTATTCCAATGTAGTCTCCATCTTTAAACCTTGCTCTTGCTTTATAACAACTAACAGGAATAATATCAGTATTAGTATAGGTTGCTTTAACCATCCCACCATAAATTTCTTCAAGGTCTTTACCTTCTACTTTGTATTCTTTTTTGTTTGAGCCATCAGCATTAGACCTTTTAAAATGATTAAACTGTCTTATCTGAACAATAGGCTTAAAATTCTGTATGTCTAACAAAGCATCATTGTGAAATATATCAACTAAAAATTTGTTGTCAAAACCTATTCTTACAGCTTCATCCATTAACACTTTTAAGCTTTCATAATCCTCTGCTATGTCTCCTAGCAAAGCTACATCAAAATCTACTGTAGGTATAATAGATTTACCAAATATTTTTTCAGCCACATTTCCTACTATGTAAGCATCAAATACACTTGCATCTAAAAGAGGTTTCCACTCTTTGTACCAAGCATTAATATTTTTTGTATTAGGAGAAGTAAGATGATTAGTAGTAGTAACATCTCCCATTTTATAATATGTCTGATCTATTGCCATGTTGTTTCTTTTAATTTAATTTTATGATGGAGATGGGAATGGTGGTGATGGGTCATAATTTCCTCCTCCTCCTCCAGAAGTGTCATAAGTTGTTGTTGTACTTCTTGATGTAACCCAACTAGTACTTCTACCAGTAGTTGTATTGTAAGTAGTAGTTGTTGACCTTGTTGTGTTCCAACTAGTTATTACATTATAGTATGTAATATAAGTAGTTGTAGTATCTACAAGGGTATTATAGCTTGTAGTAGTACTTACATTAGTAAGTCTACTAGTATTTCTCATACTATTAGTACTCTTAGTAGTACTGTGACTAGTGTAATAAGTAGTAGTTGTACTTTTAGATGTTATCCAAGTTGTATTTGTACTTCTACTTGTATTAAAAGTTGTACCTGTTGTCCTAGTAGTACTAAAAGAAGTATTTGTAGATACATTTGTATTCCAGGTTGTAGACCTAGATGTGTTGTATGTAGTCACTGTACTTATACTTGTGTTAAAAGTAGTTGTAGTACTGTGAGAAGTATTGTAGTTTGTTATAGTACTTGTTGAAGTATTATAAGTAGTAGTAGTACTCTTGCTAGTATTCCAAGTAGTAGTAGTGGATTTTGATGTACTCCAGGTAGTTGTAGTACTTTTACTTGTACTATGAGATTTTGCTGTACTTCTATTTGTACTCCAAGTAGTAGTAAAACTTGTGCTACTATTATAAGTAGTAACTGTATTGTAAGAAGTATTCCATGTAGTGGTAGTACTATGGCTAGTGTTATATGTTGTTGTAGTAGCCCTACTAGTAATCCAAGTGGTAGTTGTACTCTTACTAGTTGTAAAGTTAGTTGTAGTAGTTCTACTAGTGTTAAAGCTACTGTTAGTTATCTTACTTGTATTGTAAGTAGTGCTTGTAGACCTAAGTGTATTCCAAGTTGTTGTAGTAGCAATACTTGTGTTAAAAGTAGTAGTGGTGCTATGATTTGTATTGTATGTTGTAACAGTTGATTTACTGGTACTGTATGTTGTAGTAGTAGCTCTACTGGTATTGTAAGTAGTTGTAGTGCTTTTACTAGTGTTATATGTGGTTGTGGTAGACCTTGATGTAGACTGTGATACTGATGTAGACCTATTTGTAGACCATGTTGTTGTGGTAGCCTTAGAAGTCTCATAAGTAGTAGTAGTATTTCTGCTTGTATTATAAACAGTGGTAGTACTTTTACTTGTGTTCCATGATGTGGTAGTAGCTCTAGAAGTAAGATAACTAGTGCTAGTACTCACAGTAGTACTGAAAGTAGTGGTAGTAGATTTAGAAGTACTAAAAGTTGTATTAGTAGCTCTTGATGTGTTATAAGTAGTACTAGTGTTTTTAGTAGTGTTGTACACTGTATTAGTACTGTGACTAGTAATCCATGTTACAACTGTTGAAATAGTTGTATCAAAGGTAGTAGTTGTACTGTGACTAGTATTATAGCTTGTTGTTGTAGACCTAGTTGTAATGTAGGTAGTTGTTGTTGACTTAGATGTGTTATAAGTTGTAGTTGTAGACCTAGATGTAGGAACATTAGTCTGAGTTGAATGTGAGGTAACATAATCAGTAGTAGTAGACTTAGATGTACTCCAAGTAGTAGCTGTAACATTAGTTGTAATGTAGCTAGTACTAGTATTCCTAGAAGTATTAAAACTTGTAGTAGTGGATTTAGATGTGTTCCACTCTATGATTTTGCTGAACCCTATATTCATATATCTTTATATTAAGAAAAGTCACCAATGTAATTTACTATTGCCTGTGTTGCATTTATCACATAATAAGATAATATGGAAGTTTTACCACTTGCTGTAACCCAAGCTGGTTCATGTCCATTTGATGTAAGAAGGTTACTAGGTAAATTTCCTGGAGTCACTCCTGCAGAATTTACTATAGTAATCATGCCAGATTGACCAACATTTGCTGCTGAAATAGAAGCAACAATACTATAACTTCCTGATGCATTTATCAGGAAGTTATTGTTAGCTGAAAAATCTATAGTGTGATTACCTGAAACCTTAGAAACAGTAGTAGGTAAGTTACTACCCACTCTTTTTAGAGAAGTATAAATGTTACCATCCACACTTCCATCTGCCCTTAAAATCTGAGAGGAAGTACCATTCTTCTTTATGAAAGAGGTAGCTTCTATATTAACTATAAATTTTCTTTTTGCCATTGTATTGTTTTTTAAATGTTACTCAGATAACTATCCAATTACTGTCACTAATAAATCTGCATTTCCAACAGCTTCATTAGTTTCAATTGTAATGTTTCCATTAGTGTAGTTTATTACAACTTCACATTCTACTTGTTCCCCTGTACTTACAAGTGCAGTAAAAACTGAAAATTGTCCATTAGAATTTACTTGGTGTGTTGAAGCAGGTACTGATAAAACAAGTAAAGAACCATTACCAAAAGTACCTGAGTATCTTTTAGCTTTTGAATCTGCTAATGTTTTTAATACCTTACCTTGAGCTGCAGTTAATCCTTCTGTTGTAGAATCACTTGTCAAAGTATTGTTTAGAGTAATTGCATCTAAAAATGCAGACATGTTAATCTCAAAACTACTAGCATCATCTCTTGTGAATGTTGCAATACCTGTACTACCATTTAAAGTTCCACTTGCAATTCTTGCTGCATTAGTATCATCTAAATAAAGAGTTAAATCTAAAGTAGTTGTATCTCCATTTTCATCTACATAAGTAAGGTTGTTTCCAGCCAAACCTAAAGTAGTTAATGTTTCAGTATCTGTAAACACTGCATCAGAAGGTACTGGTGCTTCAACTAATGGGTGATCTACATTAGACACTTTAGCATTGTTGGCTACAATCTCATTGAACTTAGCAGCACTTAATAGACCTGCTAAAGAGGTAGTTGCACTTTGTAAGATAATGTCATCTTGAGACCCATCAGAGTCAATACCATAGGTAGTACCATTTCTAGTACCATCTCCTAATTGTGTTGCTGAGTTTGCACCTAATGCATCTACCCAAGAACCTCCTGCATAGATTAAAAGTGTATTACTTGCTGTGTTAAAGTAGGCTTGACCTTCCTTTGGTGATGTTGGTGCTGATGATGCATTGTGAAACACAGCTCTCAGCAATTGATTTCCAGATAAATTAATATCTGATAGAAATTTTCTTTCTGCCATTGTAGTTTAGTTTAAGTAGGCTTTTCCAGAGAAGCCAGGTGTGAATGTTATTATTAATTTATTTCTGGTAATGTGTTGAATTGAAGCTTCTACTTCCACTTCATTATCATCTACAATTACTGTAGATGGATATTTGTCTAAGTTATGTTCTATTACCCACTCTTCTAGTTCAGCAGGTTGAATGTATGTAAGATGTTTGTCTCCACTACCTCCAGCTCCTCCACCACCTGTACCACTTTGTACACTCTGTTTTGCTTTTAGGCATTTTACCTCTCTGTATAGGTAATCTATTTGTTTAATGATGCTAGCCATAGGTTTATTGTTTATGTTTTATAAAATTGTATTTTTACCTGCTTCCTGTACTTCTGTCCAATAATAGAAACTAGCTTTGTCTTTGTCTATATCTAGTATTCTTTTATAAGGCAACTTGTGTAAGTACTCTCCTTTAAAAAACAATCTACTTTGATTGTCAGTCACTCCTGCATTATGTAAAATCCAATTCTTTTTAGTTACATCAATATCTTGAGTGCTCCACCCAAAATCTAGTCTTGTATCTACTTTGGTTTCATGACCATTTCTCCAAGCATTCCAAAGCAATGACCACATTCCTGCAGTCCACTTCTGTATGGGGTAGTCATTCTGATGCTTCTTAACATAAGAGCTTTCAACTCTTTTAAAATAAGAATACAACTCAATGCTATTTCTTTCTACCTTTTCCCAAAACTTCCAGTTCTCTCCTATGATTATATACTGTGCACCACCAGAGTTACTATTCATTAATTTTGGTATCAGTGGGTCTATCCCTATAATCTGACACATCATCTTATAGATGTCATCTCCTTTCTTCTGTATATAGTCATAGTTTATGTATGAATTTGTATCACTCATATACCAGGTTTTACCTTCAACCCAACTAACTTCTGGGGGTCTAGTAAACACTATATCACTGTCATGTAAAAATAACCTTTCTTTTTCTAATTCAGGGTGAGCCATCATGTGATTTTTCATTAAATTAAAATAGATAGAAGGTATATAACTTTTATCCTTTCTTGTGTCTTTGTAAAAGAAGAACCTTACAGTGTTATAATGTGCTTGTAACCTTTTCCATACTTCAGGAATCTCCCCTGTAGTAGTAGAACACAAGATATCAATCTGATTAGGATTAACTCCTTGCTTTTTAAAGTTCTGTATCAACACCTCTACTTGCCAAGTATAGTAATTGTTAGTAGGTTGTGCACATATATATCTCACTATAGTCTTTCTTTTAATTTGTTTGCTCTTTTTAAATACTTTCTTGAGGTACTTAAATGAATTGATTCAACATGTTCTGCAAGCTTTGCAGCTGATTCTATTTCACTTTCTTTAGAGTACACCTTTACAAGTGTTTCTCCTACTAGTACATCTTCAAATGTGGCACCACTTAAATGACCATCTCCTACAAATACATCTATAGGTATAACTTCAGTCTTTATGAAATATCTTTCTCTACCTTTAAACATAGGATTGTATTTTAAAGGGATAACTTCTCCTAGAACTTCTAAGGCAGCTAAGTCTTCTTTTCTTACAATAATGTCTATATCTCTTGGTGTTCCAGATATACCTCTTATGGTGTCTACAAAACTCCCTACAAAGATCACCCTTGAATGGGTGACCTTTACAAGTTGTTTTATTAATTTAATTAGTTCATCAGTCATTAACAGCTTTGACTTGTTGCTGTTAAATTACTGTATCCACCAACCATGTTGTCATCTTTAACTCCATCCCATCCTGGCATATCTACTATCTCTATAAAGTCTATATCAGCACAGAAAGATTGACTTGTCTGACCTCCAGTAGTTATTGTTATCTGAGGACCTCCTTCACAAGGAGTATATCTTATTTCAGTAAACTCTCCTGATGGATGATTACTACTAGTCAATGTCCATGTTTTACAATCTGTAGAAACACATTCTCCTTGTCCTCCAAATGCAGTTCCAGTCCATTGTCTCCAACCTATTGTAGATGCTTCTCTAAAGAAAAGTGCACCTGGTCTTGTTCCACCACTTGCAGCACTAAAAATGTTTGTTGCAGTTAATAGTCTTGAACCATTAGGCATATAGAAATTTGTGTAACTTGATGAAGCACAAGCACTGTAATCATTGTTCCCACTAGATGCAAGTACTACACTTCTGTAAGCAGAAGTACAAGCTGAACCAGAGGTTAGTGTTCCTCCATTAAGTGTGCTACTAGTTATAGTACCACAGAAGTTTACAGACTCTCCTTCATATAAAACATAAGTAATACTGTTTCCATCACAAAGAACAGCATTAACTGTCATGCTTTCTCCTGATTGAACTTGTCCAGCCATTGTAGCTGTCCATACTTGACAATTTGCAGGTGCTGCAGTTGTAGCTGTTATTGACAACAAAATGCTAGTAGAACAAGCTCCTGTAGCTTGTACTTTAACTATTGTTGTGCCACTAGGAACTGTAACATCATACCCTGCTAGTAATTGAGACCTACTTACAGTTGCAAGAGTTGCAGCATAATTGTCTGCATCTGAATGCAAAGTAAATGATGTAGTATCAATCCCTGCTGTTGTTAATGTTATTTTTGTTATCATAATTTATAATTGTTAACTTGTTTATACTTCTTCTGCATTACCTTCCATTTCACATTCTGGGGTAACATCTTCTATTGTCCCTATCATTGAGCAATCAAGAACTTGTATGCTCTGATTAGCTGTACATCCATTAAGTCCTCCTGTTACTGTAACATCATACACTCCTGGTCCATTTACTATAATGTTAGCAGAAGTTTCTCCTGTACTCCACAAATAAGTCTTACTACCTTGTGCAGTAGACCCACTTGCACTTAGTGTTACAGAACCTGGTAATGAACCTGTCTCAACTATGTTGACTGAAGGTGCTATTACATTTTCTGAAACTATTTTAGTGATAGTACTTGTCTTGTTATTGTAACTATCTGTAACCTGTACTGAATATGTACCTGGACTATTGACAGTTAAGTTTTGTGTAGTTGCTCCTCCTGGAGACCACAAGTAAGAAGGTGTACCTTGGTAAACTACATTTGCAGTTAAGATGTTACTTGTATTAACACATGTTAATAAATCTCCTCCAGAGATAGAACCTGATGGAGCTAACTTGTTTATTACTGATACAAACAATTCAGAAGAACACTCACCTGTAGCTACACATTTTATTGCTGTAGTACCTGCTGGCATTGTAACTGTTTTACCTGCCATCAATTCTGCTCTAGTGGCAGTATCTTGTATAGCAGTATAACTGTCTGCATTGGAATAAAGATTAAAAGCAGTAGTGTCTATACCTGCTGTTGTTAATGTCAATATTATTGTCATATCTCTATAATTATTTTATACCTCATCTGCAGTTCCTACTAACTCACAATCATCTGGTGCTGCTGTGGTAGTTGTAGTTGTGCTTGTTGTGGTGCTAGTTGTTGTTGTTGTACTTGTACTAGTTGTTGTTGTAACTGGGTCCTCTGTAGTAGTAGTTGTTACTGGATCTTCAGTAGTTGTTACTTCTTCAGTGGTAGTGGTTGTTGTTGTTGGACAAGCTGTTGTTGTGTACTCAGGACATACAGGACATAAAGTAGTAGTTGTTGTGCTATTTACTATGTCTTGTATTTCTTTGATGTTAACTCCAGAAGAGTTTATACAACAAAGTATAGACTCTGATTGATACTTATCATTGATGTAAGCAATCTCATCTAAATCTGAAACATCTCTAAGGTCAGCAAAGTACATTATTAAATAATCTAAAGATATCAAATCTTTAGTAAGTTGTGAATTGTATTGTGATACACCTGTTACAGATTCTGTAGTAATGTCACAATAAATTTGTGGCTCTATTAAACAACTAATTCCCTTATGAACTTTCTGAAAGAAAGAGTCATACTTAGGAGAAGACAAATATTTTAAGGTATCTATCTTATTTCTTGTTGCTAGTAGTGCTTTGTATATGTCTAAGTTTAGGTCTGTGCAATCTGCACATCCACAACCACAATCACAGGTAACAGAAAATATGCTCTCTATAGTTGATAATTGTAACTTTACATAATGGTTTATTATAATAGTAGATTCAGTATCTAACAGTTCTAGCTTTACACTATACCTGCCATCTACTTTTATAGGTAACTTGTAGTTAACCCCAGGCTCAATAGTACCTACTAAAATGGTCTTATCTGCTGTACAAGGGTCTATCTCAGAGAGAGTAAATCCAATGGCTGTAGGCTCATTGTTTAAGATGTAGTTAACATCTTGTAGTGTAGTTAATGTATGATTTACGTCTGCCATCTTAAGATTTTTAAGTGTTTGTAAGATACTAAAAAAATAAGGGTTAAGGTTTATCCTTAACCCCTATTTATATTAATTTAAAGAATACTAAGAAGAAGGTTGGTTGTCACATACTTCAATAGCATCAACTTTACCAGCTGTCATTACATTGACAAAATCTCCTACATTCTTACTTAAAGCTCCTGCTTCATTAGAAGTTGCAATGATTGTTCTCATGAAATGAGCATTAGATTCCCATCCTGAAACAGAAACTTGGTCATAACTTAAGTGTATCAAATCATACTTCTTATCTTGGTCAGCAAAGTACTGTGCACCTTCTAAAGCAACTCCATTTAAAGGAGACACTCTGTAAGGAGTACTGTTCTTCCATCCATTAGCAACATACTCTAATTGCTTAACATCTGTTCCTGCTCCTTCTTCATACACCATTGGTGTAGTAATAGTAGCATTCTTAAACCCTTTTGTAGAAGTCACAATGATTTCTGTTTGGTTAGGGAAAAAGTATCCTAAGTTAATTTCAGAGAATTTCTTCAATGATTTAGGATTAACAGTCATAACTAAACTTTGAGTTACTACTGAATTTGCAGTTACACTTGTAATACTTGCAACTACAACTTTATCAGCATCATCATTGATTAAATCAACTAAGCTTTGTAAAACTGCAGCAGAATTTTCATCCTCACAAGTAGAATCACAATCAACACATTCAGATGTTGGTACTATAAAGTTTTTTACAACTTGATTGTAACCATTTAATCTGTAAGCTTCTTGGTTTCTGATTTCAACTTTTACACCTACTTCTCCACCACAACGCATAACTTTCAACTCACTAGCTGTAACCATCTGCACAGGTGCAGTATAACAGTTGCTTGTTAAAGATACTATGTTTCTTGATTGGATGTGTGTACCACCTGATCTGTTGATGTCAGAGACACCATCTAAATCTTTAATACCTACTGCAAAGAAGAACTTATCTACTGGTCCATCTACTGCTAAGTTTGTATCATAATCAAATGCTCCAAGAGCACCTTCTGCTAAGGCACCTAAGCCTGTTCCTGCTACTGCAATTGTTGCAACTGTTGGAATTAATACTGTAAAAACATCATTGTTTCTTGACATAATTTTTAATTTTAAATGTTTGACTTATGAAAGTTGATTATAATTCAACTTATCTTTTTTAATTGTTAAATCAGGAACTTGTAAATCACCTGATGCTATAGCTACAGCTAAATCTATAATTTCTCTGTGGACTGTACTAGGTAAGTCACAATCTACATTAGTAGATAGAACCACTCCTGCCAAAGTTTTATAGCTACCTCCCACAAAACTTTCACTGTTATTCACAGATACAGGTTGTTTGATGTAATCTATATTAAAACTTTTTACAGAAAACTCTCCAGATGTGAACACCTTTATACCTCCATTAAAAAATCTGATGTTAACTTCTCTCCAAAGGAAAGAGCTTTTATCAAATGAACTTACTTGAAAACTATCATCATGTTGTCTTACAAATACCTTGTCTGCAGCTAGTTCACATGCTCCACTTTTCATTATTAATTTACCTGTGCTTACATAATTAAAGTAATCACTTGGTAAACTAAAGATAGCAGTGTCTGCATCTTCTGTAGTCTTAGTCAAGGACTTTGAGTTAACAACAATAGTTCTGATATCATCAATTACTCTCTGACTTATTTCAAACCCTAATCTGGTTGCAAATTTGGGTTCAGCCACAATCTTAGTGAATAGTTCAATTGCTTCATTAATCTTCCAATCAATCTCAGGAACCTTTAAGTTTCTGTATTGTTGTGAGTCTAGCTTATTAAGCTTACTCTTAAAATCATAATGCATTTCTTTTATATTCATTTTTAATTGTTTTAGAAGTCTAACTATTTAGTTTACCTAAGATGCTAGTCTTCATGTTTTGGTTCTGTGGATCTTGGAACCATTCAACAGCTGATTCAAAATCATAGCCAATCTTATCTGATAGATAGAAAACTGCTGTACCTTCTTTTGTCAAGATATTTCTGTGAATTGCTTCCATAACTGCTGCTGTAGTAAACAAGTCTTTCTTGTCTTTACTAGCTTCTCTTAGGAAGTCATCCAATCTATCTTTAATAAGGTCATCAATCTCCCCAACCAAATAGTTGTCACTTTTACCTCTTACAGATTTGTTAGTTAATATCTGAATGATACTAGCTTGTGCATCTTTAGAGAGGTCTAAGGATAATTTAACTGCAGCCTGTCTTTTCTTAGCTTTACTTGCTTTGATGTTCTCTTCTTCAGATTCATCAAAAATTACATGTGTAGCTTCAGGGTACAATCCATTCTCCCAATCTTTCATACTGTTAGCAACATACTTGCTTGCTTTAAGCATTTTAACTCTGACAAATTCAAGTGCAATTGCATCATCTAAGATCATTGTTGCATTCTCCAATTTAATTGAACCCATCTTGCTGTTCCAGAAAGAGTGTGGTTCATCTTGATTGAAAGTACTTGATAAGTCTACTTTTAACTTTTTTTGATACTTTTCTACTTCTTGTTCAGTTAGTCCAGTTGCATAACCACCTGTATTGTGGTCATATAAAGCTTCTATTGTATGTGGTTGTGTGAAAGATTCCTGATCTGTTTTACCATGCCATTTTGGAATACTTAATGGTCTAATTTCTACTTTTGCCATAATGTTTTGCTTATAAATATTAATTCTTGTATATAGTTCTTTTCATTGTATGTTAATGAACTTAGTATTTGATTTTAATCATCTTCTCTGATGGTATAAAATAAAGTCAGGGAACTCAATCCCTGACTCTAAGTTGTCCTTTTGTTCCTAGTTTCTAGAAAGGATTAATTCACCACATCTTCCAATGTCTTCAATGTGCATACCTGATTGTTTCTCAACATGCATTTCATAGAAGTCACCTGAATGGCTCATTAACTTTCCATCATTAGGACCATAAGGGTTGGTCAAACCAGCAACATACCCAAGTTTGTATGACTTGTTTTTGTTTACTATTCTACAGTTAGAAGATTTACCTTCTCCTGAGAAATCTAAGAATGTGATTCTTTGAGATTCAAGAGGGTAACCTGTAACAGGGTCAATTTCAAAATTGATTTCTCTATCATCATAAAGTGGATTGTGAATTAATTCTAATTCAGCACCATTTGCCATTCTGTATTTTGTGAATTGGTAACCTGCAGATACAGCATTATCATTGTATTCAGAAGAACCCTTCTGGATAAATAAATCTTGTACCACCTGAATAAATCCAGTTTTAGTTGCCCAATCTTGTATAGCTCTGTGGAAGTTAATCATTCCATATTCACCTGAATATCCTTTGATTTTTCTTGCAGCACCTGGCTTAACTCTTGAGTAGAAAATACCCATTAAGTACTCTTCAATTAACCTTGCAGTTAAGTGAGAATAACGCTGTGTGTGAGAATCTTCTAACATCTCTTGTAATCCTGGTCCTGTTCTGATTGGTCTACCATTGGCAGATAATACTGAATCTGTACTTCTTGAGTACCAGTATCCTCTTTCAATTTCTCTGTACCATTGTTGCCAGTACTCTACCTCTGCATACTTAACCCATGAATCATGGTAAGTACCCATTGAGTCTGGAATCTTTACAGCCAATACCTCATTGTGTGCATCTCCTGTAACCTTGTACTTCTTTCTGAATCTAGACATTCTGTTTGCCATAGTGATAGGCAAAGCATATTGTGTAGAACCTGATTGAGTTTCAGCTTCAGCATATTGAGAATACAATTTACCCCATTGTGTTCCTGCTTTGAAATACATAGAAGGAATAAACAATTGTGGGTTATCACTCATCAAACGTAAAGTGTAGATAAAACCTTTCCCATGAGGAACACGCTCTTCTTGTACTCTACATTGGAACTTCTTGTTAGTAGTTCCTGGAGTAATGATGTCTCCTGGCTCATACCAGTTCTCATCTAATTTGATTTTGAAAGTCCCTTTGAACTTTCCTTTTGTTGTATCTCCAGGAGATACATCTTCTAGTACTACTAAAGGTCTAGTGCTTGCAGCACGCATATCCCATTCCCACATAGAAGAATTGGTGTTTTCCTCTCTACCTTCTTTAAGTGCCATAGCAGTTAAAGGGTTATCAGAATACTTTTCAGCTGTAAACAACTGTCCAATTTTTGACTCAAACTTGTCTGGCTTTGCAATAAGAGCTTTACCTAAATGGTTCATCTCTGTCATGTTAGCATGCCAAGGCATTTGTTTGGTAATTAATTTGTTACCTACCATAATCTAACTTTTTAATATTAGTTTTAATTTATAATTACTTTTTTAGAAAAATTCTGAAAGGCTTTTTCTACTACCTGCTTTACCTGAATTTGTAGGTCTTACAGAAGTCTTTTTTCTTTGAATGTCATCCTTCAATGTTTTAGTCTTAGCAGTGGTTGCACTGTTAATGATACTAGAAACATCAAAATCATTCTGTAATAATTGAGCAAGTACTAACATTTTATTAGGATCTTTAAGTGTAGCACTTAACTTATCCTGCATACCTGTTATATGCTTGTTCTTCCCAACTTTTACAGTGGCTTTAGTGATAAAAGGGAGTAAAGTTTTCTTACTCTCTTTAGTAAATTTAAAGTTGTCCACTTCTTCTATAGCTTCTAAAGCTTCTTGGACACTTGTAGCAAAAGCTAACCTACCTTCTTCTGCAGTCTTTTCTGCAGCTTTGGTATTATTTGCTAAATCTTCTTTGGTCTTCTTGTCATTTTCTTTTAACTTACCATCAAACTTCTGTGCATACTTTTCTAACTTGCCACTATCTTTAAGCCACTCAATCTTATCATCTATGTCTTCAGGATCTTCTCCTTCTTGTTCATAGTAATATCTGCTGACCTGTTCTTGATAGGACTCATCATCCAAGTCTCCTTGTGGAGCACCTGTACTCTGACCATAAGTTTTAAAGAAATCTTCAGTACTTCCACCTTCTTTCTTGTGCTTTAAAAATGCAGCACCATCAGCGTCTAGTTCTGAAAAGAATCCCTCAAAAGCTTCCTCTACCCTTGAATCTATCTCTAAATCCTGTAATTCAATGAACTTATCTTCTGTAAAATCTTCCCCTTCAGGAATATCTACATTTTGAAAGATACCATCTTCTTTCATTCTAGAAGCTAAAGTTTTGTAGTAATCTTTATCTACATCCTCATCACTTCCCTGGTCCTCTTCTCCTTCTTTTGTTTCTCCTGGCTTGTCTACAATATCAAAGAAACTATCTTCTTCTTCATCTTCCTCTTCTCCTTCTTTCTTTGTATCAGCTTTAGGAGTGGGTTCTTTTCCATCTTCCTTTTTAACATCTGAAACAACATCAGGTTTTACATCTTCTTTGGTTCCTGTTTCAGCAATACCAAAAAAGTCTCCTCCTCCTGTATCATCCCATTGAAAATTGTCTAATGCTGTGTCTGTTGCTGCTTGTGCTTCTGCAGTCTTGTTGTCTTGGGTTTGTTCTGTTCCTGGCATTTAATGTAAATTTAAGTATTAATATTAAGATAAGTTAAGTATTAAACTTAACTATTAGAGATTAACCCTAATAGCCAAATTTAACTTATTCCTTATTCTTTCTTTTGTTTTGCTTGAGTTATTTTTTGTTTCTCTATAGAGTTTTTCTCTTTGTTCTGTTTCTTGTCCTCTTCAAACTTTTTTTCATCTAAATTCTGCTTCCTCATTTTTAAGTCTGCATCTGCACCATCCTTATATAGCTCTACTATATCTGGTGTGCCATCATTATCCATGTCTTTGTTCTCATTGAATCCCATAGAAAGCATAGCTTGCTTTTGTAGGTCAATTTCCCCTTTAGCTTGGATTTGCTCCAATGTATTAGCTTGAGTAAGATCCATTGTCTCTCTTTGCCATTGTCTTGCAGCTTCTTCATTTTTACCTTGCTCTTGTATAGCTTGTAATTGTTGTGCTTGATTTTGTTGAGTCATTTCATTTTCTCCTGTCTCAAGTAATTCTTCTGCTTCTTGTATTCCTTCAGCTCTAATTACTTTAATAACACTAGACAGCTTTATAGAATTGTTCTGCTGTGCTGCATGTGCTAGTTGTTTAACTAGTTCCACTGCTTCATAAGCTTTAGAAGATGAGGTTACAAATATTCCATAAGTAGAAGAATCTAATAGTCCAGCATCTACTTTTAACATTTCAGTAGACAAGTCATCTAAAGTATATGTAATAAATTCATCTTCTGAATCAGAGTATGATATTTTACATTGCTCTATCAGTGCCTGAAGTACATTTCTCTTTACATGATTATGTAAGTCAAAGTAAGGTTCTAAGATAGTAGAAGCAGAAGACATATTCTGTTGTGTATTTGCTACTGCATCTCTTTGCTCAATCTGTCCTATTAACCCATCAGTAATACCTACAGACTTCCCACATTGGTCATCTATGTATCCTGCTAAGTCAATATACTTCTGTATGTCAGACATTAAAGACATGTCAACTTGTTTAGCCATGTTAGTCACATCTAAACCTTTGTTACCTTCTTCATTAGGATTAACCCAACCTATCTTTAAAGCTTCTGCATAGTACAACCACTTCTCTATGTCTATACCTGAAGACTTAGGTATGGCATTAATATTCATAAGTAATAGCTTACCCTTGTCAGAAGCCATTAATAGCTCTACCCTGTACATAATGATGTTGTAGTAGTATTGCCACACTTTCATTCTGTCCATCAATGATGTTGTCTCAGAATTTAAGTTGTCATAAGCTGCTCCATAATAAGGTAGCTTAGATTCAAATAAATTGTTTAAATCTTTGTGTTGCCCTTCAACAGGTTGCATCCTAAGATACATATCTCCTCTTGCTACATAAGTTTCATATACTTCTGGAATCCACTCCCAAGACATTTTTATGTCTCCTAAGTCTTTGTCCATTTTGTAGTTTTCTCCAACTACAGTCATCTGAGTTTCTCCTGTTGCTAAGTCAGCATACTCTAAGAAACCTATTCTTCTAAGTCCTTTCCATGTGTAATGGAAAACTGATAAAGTGTTTCCTGTTTGGCTTTCAGTTTCATTGAATGCCCAATCTCCAGCATTTGTAGGACCTCCACCTTTTGCTTCAGTGTATGCTTGGTCTATTTGTTCATCTGTCAATTCATCTCCAAACATGGTAACAAACTGAGATGGTGTCATTCTATATTCTGCTACTGCCCATTCTCCATCTTCAATAAAATCTGTATCAGGAGATTTGTCATAATCAAACCTAATAGGATTAGTCACTCCTAAGCTAGGTTTTCCCCTAACCTGTCCTACCCAGTAAATTTCTTCCCCAGATAATGTTGCATGTTTCCAACCTTTGTCAAACTTTCTTTTTACATCCTGCTTCTGTACAATCCCTTGTAACAGTTGATGTCCAAGTGCTTCAGCTGGATCTTGATGTTGCCTAGACATGTACTTCCCTACTTCAGGGGGTGTCATAGCTTTCATCTCTTCAGCCATTGCTTGCTCTATCTGCTTTGATTCATCAGGAGTAAGTTCTCTACCTTTTGCTTGTGCTTGATACTTCTGTTCTACCTCTGCTTGTATAGGAGCCATAATTTGAGATACAGTGTACTCTTTAATCATGTCAAACTTTACCTTTTCTTTTCTGTTGGTAGCTTCTTCATTAACTGCTAGTGTCTTAAATGAGAATGGTCTTTTCATTTCCATCCCTATCACTGCCTTTATTCTAGGAGAAGTAATATCCTTGTTTGTAAAGGTTGCAGGTAATTCTCCTGAACCAGCACCAAAAGGCTTACATACATAAGCAAAATCTTCTTGGTTTATAATGTTGTTGTACAAGTCATAGTTGACTTTCTTTCTTTTGTATTCTGATACTCCCCCACTGTGAGTAGAAGAAGTAAAAGAAGCTCCTTTTAATGCATTGGCTCTGTCTTTAAACCATTGCTTTTTGTTGGAGTTCTTTTGCTGTAGTGAGAGTCTAACCCCTTTTCCAATATCTGCCATTGTTATATTTTTAGTTTTTGTTAAACAAATTAAGTTCCAATAAGTCTTTTATATTCTGGTTTTGTTCCCCTGTGTCAGAGTACTCTTTGCCTAGTTCATCTTCCTCTACTTGAAACATAACTTGCATCAATGACATAACTCTATCAAAGTTACCCTTTTTATTGTAAAGAATCAACTCTTCTAGTAAACCAACATCATATATAAAATCTAAATTTAGTAGTACATCTCCATTTTCATCAAAATCCCTCTCCTCTAGTAGCCACTGCTTTATGTACTTGGCACCAGCATCTTTCAACTTCTCATTCATGTGACACCCATATACTCTAGCTACTCTTGAAGCTTTGATATTCTTAGATATTACACCATCAGGTTGTGCTGCAAGTAAATGTAGCTTCTTTCTTCTTTCAAAGTATTTCTTTACATCAGGTACTTCATTCTCATACATTACTTCTGCATTGTATAATTCTGCTAGAAGCTCTACAATTCTATTGCAGGAATCTGAGGTCTGTGGTCTACCTACATAAGTAGCAACAATAATGTTTTTAGTGCTGTTTCCTTTCTGTATTGTTTTGTAAACATATACTGCTGCCAAAGATACACCAGAAGTTTGGTCTTGCCTATAAGGGTCATACCCTATTTTATACAAGCCTTTAGGTGGATTAGATGGAAACTCAAAGATAACAGGGCATCCTGTTAAGTCTGCTTCCTTTACTTTGTAATGTATTATTGGGTTTAACTTGTTGACCAGATCTGGTTCAGCTAGGATTTTACCCCCTTCTGCTCTTCTTAGGGAGACTGGTGTTCCCTTCTTTAACATCAACTTTTCTCTTAATACTCTGTTAAGTTGTGCTCTTAATTCTATGACAGGAAAATCATTTGTGGACACTGTTAAAAAAGCTTCTGATGGCTTTAGTGCAAACTCCTGAACATGTCTTTGATATGCTGTACTGTTATTACTACTTTCAAGTATGACTTTTCTTCTTGATTGTTCAAACTCTAAGGCTGCAGGAATGTTTGAATTACCTTGCAAATCATAGAACCCTTCTAGGTTCTTTGTCACTGGGTGGAAGAATCCACAAGTAGTCTCTTGGGCATTGTCATCCCAAGTGTTAATGAATGGCATTAAGCCATAAGCTACTGGATTATAAAACATGTCAGCAAAATCTGCTGTACCTGATTTCATATCTCCACCTGTTCCAAATATAATGATTTGTCCTGTAATGTACATCCCTGCAGTAAGTGCAGGTTTGATGGCTGCATAAGAAGCTTTTAAGTTAGGAAATGCTCCTGCTTCTTCTAGTAATACAACTATACCATCCTTACCCCTGGCAGCATCAGCATTATCTTTAAAGGTTAGGGCAAATACTTCTGACTGATAACCAGACTCAATATCTACCCCATTTATTTTCTTCTTAAAAGATGCTTTTCTATGGTCTTGCTTGTCTACATAATCTCTGGATTTTCTCCAACCTGTAAACTCATTAAGGAAGTTTAGGTAATCACTTGTCATACCCATTGTACCTTTAGGGTACAAAAACTTCTTTTCTGATGCACCAATGATAACCTGTGCTTTTCTTTCAGTATTATAATAGTTAGCAGAAATTGCTCCATTCTTGTAACTATAACCTTTCCTTCTACTCTTCCCCACAATCATGTGGAAACCTCCTGTTAGGAAGTCAGGGTGTGGTTTCACCCCTAGGTTAAGGTCCTCCAACTCTTGTTTCTCTATCCCATTTCTTGCAATCTCAAGAGACCAAAAGTAATCATAATCTCCATCCCAGAAATCTGGAAAAGTAGTTGTTTTCTTGGAAGCCTTCTTCCCTTCTAATTTCTTTACTACTTGTATCTGACAAAAATTTAGATACATATAATGATGACCTGTTATTCTCTCTCCTTGTATCTCAAATCCATCCTTACATCTTTTTAACTGCTCTTCCCAATATTCTATCCATCCTGCAGTTCCCCAATAATCAGAACAGAAGTATCCATACTTTTGGAACTTAATAGCTTCTACTCTGAACAAGTCACTCTTCAGCCACTTGCCATCTTTGTCTCTAATCTTAGTTTCTGTAACCATTAAGCTAACATCTTTTTAAGTTTTGTTACCTCATCTCTATGCCTAGCACACTGCTCAAATTGTTCACTAGCTTCAAATTGTATTCTAAGCTTTTCATGATAACTAATTTTATCCTCTATGTGTAAGCTAAGTGTCTGTGTTACTGTCATACTTTACTTTTCAAAGTGATTAATCTCCTTGTTACCTATAGTCTTTGTAGACTCAAACAATTGCTCTTGGACTTTCTCTTCCATAGAGTTTAATGTCTTCATTACCTCATAGCTATCTTTCAATGCTGAGGTTATCTCTCTTGGCTTATACAATGGCAGACCTGTTCTTTCATTAAGGTCTTCCATATCAAAATCATTAAGCCACTTTAACATTTTCTCAGCTCCTGCTTTTGCTGATAGATAATACTGCAAGGTTGGAGATGCTTCTACTCTTAACTTCTCATATAACTCCATCCCTTCAACAATAAGTTGGTCTTCTACAAATAACTCTGCTTCTTCCCTGTATATTGCTTGTATTACCTTTTGTTTTCTTACTGCTTCAGCAAACCCCTTATAAGGATTGCTTTTCTTATAGCTGCAACACAACTCAATGTATGCAAACTGTCTCTTGGCACTTAACTTCTTTGGATCTGGGTCTCTATCCCAAATATCAGAGTAAGGAGATACTAACAAAGCATGCTCTGTTGGTATTACTAAATTCCCTTCTACTTTGAATAAATCCATTACTTTACAATTGTTGCTCTAAAAGTGAAAGTAGTATCTCCATAATTAGAAGACAAAATTACTCTTTTAGTTGTTATATACTTCCCTTCTTCTTGTAAATGTCTAGGCACTGCTCCAGCTTTAAATGTAACTAACAGTGTTCCTTGTTCTTTATCAAACTCAGGAGTGGTACAACCACATGATACTTCTAGCTTATCTATCTTAAAATCTTCTGGGACTTTTCCAGCAGCTTTAAATAGCATTATGTGTTTCTCTCCTGCTTTTACTTTATCTATCTCAATATGTGTTGCTTCCCAATTCATATATTAAAGTCTGTGAGTTATTTTTATTAATTCATTACTACTGTACACTACTTCAGGTTTTTTATTAACCATCTTCCAAATTACCTGTAGTCTTATATCCTTAATCAAACCTCCACTTCTGAATGTATTCCAATTATCTTTACTTAACATAGTAGGATAACAAGGTTTTTCACAAGCTTTGTTTGACATTTGTAAAGCAGTGGTGGTACATCCACACATTATACAACTGCCTTCCTTGTAACAAACATAGTCCATAACTTCAATTCTCCAATATATCTGCTCCAATATATGTCTCCTTATAAGAAAGCTCCATCTATTCTCATAAATGGCATATCTAAAATTGCCTACAAGGTAAGACTTTATATTTAATAAATTTATTTTTGCTTTCATATTAATAATTTTCTTAACTCTGTTATGTTCTTCACACTGTAGTGTTTACCATCCATTTTAATGTTATCTACAGGTTTCTGTGGATAGAAATACCCTACCTCCACATTTTTATGTAAGATAGTTAAGTTCTCTGTGTCATACACATCTCTCTCTTCACTTGTTTCTTTACCATCAGGAGCAATGTCAACTATTACAGTCTCTGTACCTACCTTACTTAACTTTAAAGTGTATCCTACTTTATTAAAATCAGTAGTGTTTAAATACTTAACCCTAATGTCCCCAGCTTGCCACAATGGAAGAAAAGCACTAGCAGCATTCCTGTCTAATAACACTGGAGTCCATGAGTTAAACTCCTCATCATACAACTCACACTCTAAATCTTCAACAAATTCTTCTTCTGTTGGTTTGTAGTACTTATTCATCTTTTTGTATTTTTAATCCTAAATCTACATACCTTACTTTGTTACAGATAAACACTCTTGAACCATTTGATTGTACTTCTACATCATGCATAAGTAACCAATTACGTACATCTTCAGAAATTTCTAGTTTCATTAAGTAAGACTGTTCTTGTCTTATAAGGTCAAAACTCTTACTACCTTCTACTCCTAATAAGTATATACTATTCATTTTTCCTCCTTTTATTAATGTTAATAGGGTCATTGTCTTTTTCTCTTTGACTTTTGTGTCCCCCTAAAGGTTTGCTAAACTTGAAACCTGTACACCCTAATATAGGGTCATAATATACTTCTATCATTCTGTGTCATCTATTAAGTTAATACCACTCATGGTTCTATCCATGAACTCATTCTCTTCTGAAGTAAAGCCTGTGTCTACTCTAGTAACATTCTCACTACTCAAAGGATTGTCTATTTCTAATTGCCCAACCTCTCTTTCAGTCAAATGATTATCAAAATGTACTTGTTCACCTAGTACAGTGCTAGCAGCAGTGACTACTTCTACAGGATCTTTTCCTTTAAGTATATCTTCTAATGCTGACATTGCTATTTCATCTTGTACGTCAAACACTTTTATGCTTGAATCTACATTCATAAAGGTAGGCTTATCTCCCTTAACAGAGTCATAAAAACATATATTGTCTGTCCTTATTATTCTTGCCCATTGTTCTGAATCCATTCCATGGTCTATAGGTATGGCATTAATGTCCATCACTAACATATTCTCCTTTATCAATTTGTCCCCTTGTGTACCCTGTGTATTTTGTGATTCTTTCTTCATATTTCTTGAACTTTAGTTTGTTATTTTTAATATGGTCTAACAATATCTTATGATAATGATTGAAAGACCTCTCATTTATAATATCCTTATTCTTGTGCATGTAAGTCAACTGCTTCATAACTCTTTGTGGAGAGACTGTCAACTTAAACAAATACTGCAGTCTGAAATCTTCCAACTTACCAGAAGTCATAGAATCTTTCATCATCCTAAACTCTGCCCTGCATATCTTATCAATAGTAGCAGGTGGCAGGTCAGGGTACTCCTTGGATATCTTCTCATAAAAAGAAGAGATCAATTCTTCTGTAAATATAACTCTAGACACTTATACTTGTTTTTGTAATTGAAACATATAGTTTTGAACAGTTGGGTCTGGATACAACATAGTGTATATCTTAAACTTATTCTGTGCGTCATCTGTCAAAAAGCCTTTCTCTTTAAGACTCTTAAAATAGTTACCTAATCCTCCAGGCTTAATATTCATTTCATCCATGACAATCTTCCTGGCTGAGGTACCAAATCTTTGCTCTGCAATGTCTCCCTCTAAAGACATAAATGCAGACAAAACCTCAATCTCTTTAGGTGTCATCTTAACTGGTAAAAACACATTCACTATTGATAAATGCTTTGTGTAGTACTCACTCTTGGGTAATGTTAGTTTTTTCTTTAATGTATTCATCCTTGTTTTCTTTTATACTGTTACTTTCTTGTTACCTTATGGAATGATATAGTGTCCTCTATCATCATAGCTTTCTTAACTATAGTGTAGATCAAAATATCATTCATCTTCTCATTAATAATACTCTCACTAGAAGGTGTCATCTTCTTGTAATCATTGACAATATCCTGTATAGATATATCATGCTTAAGTTTAAAACCATCCAATACTTCATACTTAGTGTTACCAGTTAGCTTTGCTCCCTGATTAAAGTTATGAAAAGGGTCTTTATTCCTTCTGTATTCTTTACCCTTGACAAGTATAGTCTCCTTTATTTGTGCAAGAGTGTCTTCTACTATTTCCTCAAATCTTTCCTCTGTCATTTTATTTCCTTTTAATTGTATTTCATACATATTAGGGTCTTTAACCCATAAACCTGTACCAAGCTTTGTTTCTCCCCACTGCTTTAGCATTTGGTTTACATTCTCTTGGCTTAGTTTACTTTTCATTGAACTTAATTAATTCTAAGTGAGCTGAAAGTTGTACTTCCAATTCCTCTACTAAACTAGGGATAGATAAAACTATAGGTGCTGTGATACCTTTTCTCCTAGCTTTGGTAGACAAGATTTCCATCTTTTCCTTTACCCTAGCTTTCTCCATTCCAAGCTTGAGGTCTAGTACCCTAAGCTTATGTGCCCATTCCATATAGGGCAGTACTTTTTCTTCTACTGTCATAATGAAGCAGGAGTTGAAAACACTGATGTGCTTTGTATTGAGAATAAATAATTTGGGGAATACAACCTCCTCTTAGGTGTGCATTCATTTGACTTATGTTGTTCCATACTTCAAAGTTAAACAAAATATTTAACTTTATTCATATTAAAATGAATTTAATTATAGACACATAGTAAGGTAGTTGTGGAGTGGTTGTGAAAAGTAAAACCTACCAAAAATGGTAGGAACTTACTAATTCAAATATTTATGAATACCAAAGGTAAGGAATAATTTAACACTTTCTGTGATACTTGGTAAAAGAGAAAGGAAGTATCACAAAAGATGTTAAAATTAATAGGGAATATGTCACATAGTGATTTGTTGAGGGTCAAATTTTAATAGGGGATTTTGTCACATTTTAAAAATTTTTTAAAAAAATAAAATGTGGAGATATTTGAAATGTGTAACCCTCCTTGAAACATGACCCACTCACTTTCCAAAAAGGGAAACTCCCCCTAGCCTTTGTGGAAATGGAAAGTTTTTCCTGGCAGTAATAAATAATTATGTACCCTAACCTTTTGTTATCATCTAACTCTCTATCTAACTATGTATCTATGTTGTTACTTAACTATGATGTTATGTTATCATCTACATCTTATCATCTACATCATGTGATGTAAAGAAAGAGAGCACTGTCATGCTATCTACTATCTACAGTTCCTATTTCAAAACCCTAACTCATTACTGAACAATCTAAATCTAAAACTATGACTATCAGAAGAGCAATTGCATGTACAATATTTATCATCTCATTAACATTATTATGTGTCATTATATATACCTCATCTACTGATGTAGTATCTATGGCACAAGCTATGAGTATTATGACTGATATGGGTCACCTAGAAATAGTGGGAAATACCTTATTATTCTCTCACTCAGAAGACACATTAGGATATAGCACTGAGCTGTTACAAGCTATAGAGAAAATAAGCACTCATTATACAGTGTACATTATCTAACAAGATGGTCCCATAACAGGGATCATCTTTGTTTTTAAAATAACCCATTTCAATACCCTAACTTAGTACTGGCAATTCTGCCTTAAATAAACATATATTATGTCACAAATCACATTTCTTACTGTAACTGAATTTAAAGCTAAAGTTAATGCAACCAAAATGGATGTATTGGAGAATCCAAAAACTGGTAAACTCTTCTTAGCTGCTGACAATGGTCAGAACTACAAAGTCCAAGCTGCTATTGATGGTAGCAAGGAATACAAAATGTTAATCCCTGAAGATGGTGACCTTTCTCAGGCTTGTCTTACCAATGTTAAGCCTGGTGCTGCTGTTATCTTCAGCATGTAATCATAGCAATGTATCAACTCTGTGTCAAAGCAGAGTTGTTACATTTTCTTATAAGTATCCCATTGCAATACCCTCACTAATTATGGTCAGGTAACTCTAGTAATGCTCTTGTTGTAGAGATAAGTTAATTTTTATAACTCTACTTAGTAACCAGTGACAATGAATAGAGAAAGCTGACCTTTATATTTAAGGGAGAGAAGTATAATGTACTTTTTGGAGGGAATAGGTAGGGATAATACAGTTATAACTGTCTGTTAATCATGTAGATATGTGTGTTACAGTGTAACCCTATACAATTATACCCCCTATTTCACATCCAAAGAATCAAAATGATTTTATACAATAGCCAAATAGGAAAACCAACATTTGTGTCAACCATTAGCCAAACATTACTAATACCCATTTAATAACCAATAGTATTCTCCATTAAAGTATGCAGTAATACCCTAAAAACACTTTATTCCCAACATTAAAGGAGATGAGGGTTAGTGTTTTTATATACCATTTCACACATATCTACATAGATATCAGTGACTTAAGTATCAAAAAGTAGAGCAAAAGGATTAAAGGTTCTCACACTCTCCAAAAGAATTGTACACCCTAGGTGGACAATAAGGCTAGTGCTTCAGAGATTAGCATAGTGTAAATCTCCATATTCTCAAGTTACCATCCTAATTATTTAACATTTATTTTTAATCTAATTTAATAATACAGCTATGATACTTCAAACAAAATACATACTAGGCACCAATAAACAGTATTCTATAAGAGAAGATGGTGTAGTTATTAGACATTGGTACATACATCCTTCAAAAACACTTGTTGTAAGAGATAGAATATTATATGGCTACTTAGATAAAGGCACTAATACTTTAAAAGTATGTGTGAATAAGAAAGAGAAGTTAATGAAGCAATTAATGGGAAAACACTTTAAAATAGTTAACATCTATGACATAGATGTACCATTAATTCACAAGGATAATAATCCTGCTAACTGTTCCCTTGATAACCTCTACTATAGAGCACCATCAGAAAAAACAGCAAATGAGCAGTATCATAAGTACAAACATAACAATGTTTTCATTGAAAAGAGGAAAGAAAGAAATGATAAAGGCAGAGAAAAGATTACCAAATCTTACATATCATCTATTATGAGATTAAAAATAGATGAACTACCTGATGAGTTATATAAACTAAAGAAAATAACACTTAAACTACATAGACATGTCAAAAGCAAAGAACTACATTGAATTAACAGATAAAATGCTTCAAGTATTTGAAGATGTATCTGAAAAGAAAATAAGTCTTGATAGAGGTAATACATTAGTAAAGACATCTAATAGTATTATCAACATCCAAAGAACTAAAATATTATCAACCAGAGTAACAGGAGAACATCCAATGGATTTCTTCAAAGACTCATAATACCTTAAAGCTATGAATATAATAGAACCATTAAAGAAAGTATTTGATTCAAAGAAGCCAATACTATGTGTGCAAGCAGATACACTGATGCTCATAAAAGAATGTACTTCTACAAAACAGCCATATTATGTGGTAATGTCACCTCAACAATACAGTGATTACTTTCAAAATAACATGAAAGTACAGGATGTATTTCCTAATTTCACTGCAGCTCAAAGAGAGTTTGTAATTACAAGTACAACTCCAGGAGAATGGAGTGAGATGTTTATGGAAGACATTGAATCAGAAGCAGACATGATGGAACAAGCCAATCATGAAACTAATGAACACTTAGAACAATAGCATGAAAGGTAGAAGAATATGTACAACAGTGATAGCTAATATGCTATCACTTGTACCAGAAAACCAATTAGAACTTATCAAAGACCTAAAATGGAA
>Ga0222646_100025_pt1 | contig 72498 bp, 75 predicted proteins | sample AntAcemetagen293_FD_179819 | JGI IMG/M metagenome (GOLD analysis project Ga0222646, IMG submission 179819) | Saline water microbial communities from Ace Lake, Antarctica - #293 | ecosystem: Environmental > Aquatic > Non-marine Saline and Alkaline > Saline | place: Antarctica: Ace Lake | collected... | reverse complement strand
TTTTGTTCTTCAACACCTTTGGTTTCAACCAGGCATTCCAGTACAAGAAAATTGGTCCTTGGAAGAACTATCTATTTGGTGAGAAGAGCTACATCACTCTTAGCCTCGTTGCTAAGACAGTCTTGGCATGGCAGATATTTTCCGGGGCCATCATTCCGGCTTTGGTCAGCTAGTCCATAATTAGGTAAATAGTCCCGTTGGTCTTTTGAGGCCAGCGGGACTATTTTTATTACAAGGGATCCGGGCTTACCAGCGAAAGTCGAACTGCGCGTTTGCCGGCTGGAAATTGACTTGATCAGGGAATGAAACTTCGAACGGACAAGTTTTATTGTCGTGATAAGTAAAGGAGGGTTCCATGACTCAAGTCCTGACCCGAAAGTTCGCCCTTCGCACTCTTGTTTTAGTAGCGGTTTTGTCGGTTACAGGCTGTGCAGGAATGCCTATGTCAATGATGAATCATGGCGGAACACAAATTGATTCTGCCAGCGGAGTGAACACATCTGACTTTTCTGGGGAAGACATAATGTTTGCCCAGATGATGATTCCGCACCATCAGCAGGCGATCGACATGTCAGCGCTCGCAGAATCTAGGGCGATGAGCCCGGCGGTGAAGGCTTTAGCCTCAAAGATTAGCGCTGAGCAAGGTCCCGAAATTGAGCAAATGCGTTCTTGGCTGAAGGCTGCGAATGCGCCGACCGAGATGGGTCATCAAATGTCCATGGATGGAATGCTCTCGGATGCCGAGTTGGAGCGCCTAACCAATGCCAGCGGCGCAGAGTTTGATGAGCTGTTTATTATTGGAATGATTGCACACCACGAAGGGGCCATCGAGATGGCTCAAATGGTGGTGGACTCTAAAAATCTTGAAGCCCGCGAACTCGGAGCGGCCATCATCAAAATGCAGACATTAGAAATTGCCGAACTAAAGGCGCTGCTCTCCAATTAGTTGTGGCTTGTGAGTGCAATTGGGCGTCTACTTCATTCGAGCGGCATATTTTGTGGGGTCAGCAATGACCTCTTGAAAAACTAACTCGGATGCACCGATGGCGAGTGAATTGGTCCCAAGTTCATTAACAAAAATCTGCATGCCTTCCATCACTGCCGGAATGGCGTGCTTTTCGATCACCCGATGGAAGTAGTTCTGGTCAAATCGGTACAAGAACCTTAGGAATCCAGCCAGCACGAACACCTCGGGATTAAAAATGTTCGCAAGGTTTGCTGTCGCGATCCCCAACGCTTCGAGTTGCCTTCTAGCCAATGCAGTTGATTGTGGAGTTCGGTTGTTGAGAAGCGCGATTTCAAGATCCTCATCGGAAACATTCTTCAATCCCAATACAGCTTCTAGGTCGTCTCTTCTGACCAAGGCCTCAAGGGTTCCCTGAATGCCCGAGTAGTCAAGCTCTTTGCCGGAGCTGATTCTCATGTGACCAAGTTCAGCTGCGTAACCACGGAACCCCTTTAGCTCGGTGCCGTTCATGAACACACCTCCTCCGATACCGGAAGTGCCGTGCATGTAGACAACATCAGTGGCACCTTTAGCTGCCCCGTAAGCCATCTCGGCCTTACATCCCAAAGACGCATCGTTTGCGACAAAAACCGGCATCGGCAGCCGCTGTGTTAGTAAGTCGCGAATTGGGAACTCAGACCATTGCAGATGGGGGGCCTGTCTAACAATCCCGGTTGAGGAGTTGATCTGGCCCGGCACAATGACACCAATTCCCAGAATTCGGTAGGACGTGTCGCTGGCTTCGAGGTCGGTGACGAGGTTGTTAATAACCTCAACCATGTCTTCGACTGCTTGGTATGGGCCGATTGGCTCATCGTAGAGACGTTTTTCCGAGTGAACGATGGTTCCGTTGAAGGCAACGGCCTTGACTTCAAGATAATCGACCTCAGGGTGGACTGAAATTGCAAGCATTTCCTTGGAGGCGTCAACGCCCATGCTAGGTCTACCAACTCGGTCAATTTGTTCAGCTCCGGTGTCCGAGGCAAATCCTAAATTCACCAGCGTCGTTAGAAGCTTGGCAACCGTAGATCGACTTAGGCCCGTAATGCTGCAAATCTCAGAGCGGGTAATGGCGCGATGCTCGTGAATCAAACCAAGGACGATTGAAAGGCTCGACTGTCCGGAGGCTCGGGCCTCAAACATCGGGGTCGCTTTGGAGGTCATCTCAGTCACTAATGCTTTCGTTTAGTTTGTCTAGGCAACATACAAACAAGCCTATTAAGTGAATAGAGTTGCAGAACAAACATGCAACACCACCATAAACAGGCCCTATAAAAGCTAATTGTTATCGAATCTTGATAAAAATAGTTCATTTTCATTTGTTTCGTGTGGAAACATAAGGAAACCTACTCCAGCCGACTTGGCTCGAGTCGGGCCGAGACAAACTACTTAGAAAAATAAGGGGAAAAATGAAGAAGTTCAGAATTGCTTCTCTAGCTGCAGTTGCAGCCGCATCTTTGGTGCTGGCCGGCTGTGCAGCAGATACTGCAACCGAAGAGACCAGCGCAGCTCCTGCTGAGACCGTAGCGGAAGCGCTACGCGCTTGCGTTATCCTTCCAGATGCTGACGCCGGAACTCGCTGGGAGCCGGGCGACCGTCCAGCTCTAGAGGCCGGCCTAACCGCTGCTGGCTACGAGGCTGACATCCAGAACGCCCAGTCCGACACTGCAAAGTACGCAACCATTGCTGACGCTCAGCTAACAAAGGGCTGCGATGTAATGCTTCTAGTTGACTACCAGGGTGCTGGTGCAGCTGTTGCCGAGAAGGCTAAGGCAGCTGGAGTTCCAGTTATCGCCTACGACCGTCCAATTGCTGGAGCGGACTACTACGTATCCTTCGACAACTTCACGGTTGGTGCCCTTCAGGGACAGATGATCGTTGACGGACTTGTGGCTGCGGGCAAAGACCCAGCAACCGCTAGCATCATTTACTCATCGGGTGACCCATCCGACGGTAACGCAGCGATGTTCTTCGATGGTGCCAAGAGTGTTCTTGACGCCGCTGGTGCAAAAGCAGCGTTCACCATGGAGGGAACCTGGGACGGCGCAAAGGCTGGAACATTGTTCGAGCAGGCTTTCACCGCAGTTGGTGGAAATGTTGACGCAGTTCTAGCTCCAAACGACAATAACGCAGCCTCGATCATCTCAATCCTGGACAAGAACGGCCTAACCGTTCCAGTTTCAGGTCAGGATGCATCAACAGCTGGTCTTCAGAATGTTCTTTTGGGCAAGCAGTACGGAACGGTTTACAAGCCATTCCAGCTTCAGGTTGCTGCGGCTCTAGAGATCATCGAGGCGATTCTTTCGGGCGAAACCGTCACAGCTAACAAGACTCTTGACGACGGAACCCCATTCATCGCAATCGATCCAATCATCACAACCGCTGAGTTGGTCAAGAACGTCGTAGCCGACGGCCAGGCCACCGCAGCTGATCTTTGCACCCCAGAAGTGGCAGCAGCTTGCGCCACCTACGGCGTAGAGTAATTCGCAACTAGTAATTAGTAACTAGCTCACTCTCGGGCGGTTTCCGCCCGGGAGTGAGCTTCTAATAAGAGCAAGAGGCCCCACAATGTCGCAGGCACTCGTTCAGCTCAAGAACGTTAAAAAGAGCTTTGGTCCAGTAGATGTTCTAAAGGGCGTCGACCTAGAAGTTTTTGCAGGAAAAGTAACAGCCCTTGTCGGAGACAACGGAGCCGGTAAGTCAACTCTCATCAAGGGCCTGGCTGGAGTTCAGCCTTATGACGCCGGAGAAGTTAGATTTGATGGTGAGCTTCAGCAGCTTCATTCACCTCGCGAGGCATCGGCACTCGGCATTGAAGTCGTTTATCAGGACCTAGCGCTCTGCGAAAATCTTGACATCGTTCAGAACATGTTTTTGGGTCGTGAGACCCTCAAGTCTCGAACCCTAAGCGAAGCAGAAATGGAAGCCGCTGCTGCAAGAGCTCTGCAATCACTGTCCGTGAAAACTGTTAGGTCCGTCAGGCAGACGGTTTCTTCGCTGTCCGGCGGTCAACGTCAAACCGTGGCGATTGCAAGAACTGTCTTGCGGGACGCGAGGCTAGTGATCCTCGACGAGCCGACCGCCGCTTTGGGTGTCGCTCAAACCGAACAGGTTTTGAACCTTGTACGCCGCTTGGCGGATCAGGGCTATGGCGTTCTAATGATTAGCCACAACCTCTACGACGTTTTCAAAGTAGCGGATGACATTGCCGTGCTGTATTTGGGAAACATGGTTGCCCAGCTGGAAACCGCAAAGACCACAAGCAATGAGGTCATCGGCTATATCACCGGTATGGCAACAGATGTTAAGGAAGGCTAATCGTGGCTGAGAAGGTAACACTGCAAACCGGTCACGAGGGTGGAGTGAAAGGGCAAGTTTCCGCGTATTTCTCCAGGCTCAAAGGCGGCGACATGGGCGCCTTACCAGCGATGGCAGCGGTTATCGTCCTGATGGCGCTATTTGCTAATCTTTCCCCTTATTTTTTGACTGAAATAAACATCGCAAACCTGTTTGTTCAGTCGGCAGTGCTGATGGTTACTGCCATGGCACTTGTGTTTGTTCTTCTGCTTGGAGAGATTGATCTAAGCGCCGGCGTCACCGCTGCTACCGGCATGGCCCTCTTCGTGAAGCTAACAAACACTGGCTGGGACTGGCCAGTGGCGTTAGCGCTTGGATTCTTGGTTGGGCTTGTAACCGGCTGGGTACTAGGTATGTTCGTGGCCAAAATCGGTGTGCCCTCTTTCGTTATTTCGCTAGCGTTCTATCTTGGTTTTCCTGGCGTGATGTTGATCATCTTGGGTTCCGGTGGAATTCTTCGACTAGAGGTTGAACCAATCAAGGCAATTATGAACGTGAACCTGCCGGTTTGGGGCGGTTGGGTAGTTCTTGCCGTCACCGTCATCGTTGCACTTGCGTTATCAGTTTGGGATAGGTTCCGCAGACTCAGTGTCGACCTTCCGGTTCGACCCATGATTTTCTTGGTTGCCAAGATCGCAGCATATTTACTGGTTGGTGGCGGAATAGTGTTCATGCTGAACCTACCCCGCAGCCTGGTTGCTGCTAACCCAATTCGCGGTGTTCCCATAGTGGTTCCCATTGTGATTATTTTGATGTTCGCCGGAACCTTCGTATTGAACAGAACTCGGTTCGGCCGATATTTGTATGCGGTGGGTGGGAACCCGGAGGCTGCAAGGCGAGCAGGAATCAATGTTGCTCGCATTCGCATTTACGCCTTTATGATCACATCGACACTTGCAACAATGGGCGGGCTGATGCACATCAGTCGAATTGGAGCCGTTGAGGCAGCTGCAGGAAAGATTATTGTTCTATCCGCTGTTGCGGCAGCTGTGGTGGGTGGCGTCAGCCTCTTTGGTGGCAGAGGAAAGCTATTCAATGCCGCTATTGGAGCCATTGTGATTTCAATAATTGATAACGGCTTGGGCCTCATGGGCTTCCCTGCTGGCGTCAGCTTCATTGTGACCGGAGTAGTGCTTGCACTTGCCGCGACCGTGGACGCCTTGGCTCGAAAACGGGGCCCGGGAATGCGCATCTAGCTTTTCGCGAACCGCAAGAGCTGCATCTGCAGCTTGTCGTCCGATGCTCAAGCGCTAATGGCTGATACTCCCACCCATACCTCGTAGATTTTAGACTCGACTTCAGGCATCAATTCGTCTAATTTCCCCTCTCGGTCGTCAATCGTTATCAACTCGTGAAGTTTGAGTTTTCTAAGAAAAAAACCGATCTTTCGGCGACTAAATTTGGAATAACGAAGTTCAAGAAGTGCTGGGCGTGACTTGTTCGAACGTGCTCTGGGTAGGTTTCTTTTGAATCAAACGACTCAAATAAGTGAAAGGTCCCAGGGTCCAAGCTAGATGTCATCACGTCAAAGCGGGAGCAGTATTTCGTCCTTAAACTCGCGTCGGAAAGGACCTGTAGGGCATCGAGTAGGTCTTGCGTCTTGTCCTGGGCTGCAACCATTTGAACGTAAACATGGAATTGGGAAGTCACTTGAAAATCTCCTAACTCTTTGTGATGCGGAACTCTTCTGGGAATGCTAACGCCTTTAATCATTCCGGGAAGCCATTTGCTAAAAGCATCATTTCTCCACATTAAACGCCATCAAGCATTGTTTGACAGACAATGCATTATCTGCGACTATCAACTCAATATTCGGTTGTTTACGGCGCAGGCCAATTCAAACGGATAGGTCCGGGAGGTCTGGACCGTTATAGAGTGAAAAATTTAGAGAGGTTCAAATGAAACTAGCAAGCAATGTATCTAAAGCCTTTGCTGGCTTTGCCGCAGCAGCGCTGCTGCTGACTGGCTGTGCGAGTGCAACGACTGACCCGGTAGCTTCATCCCCAGCTGCCGGATCAGGAGAGTCCTCAGAGATTCCAGGTGAGAACATCTCACTAACCGTAGGTGCGGGACACCCAGCTGGTGGCGCAATAACTTACGCAAACAGAATGGAGAGCTGGTTCGTGCCAGAGCTAAAGAAGAGAATTGCAGCGGAGACCCTCCACACCCTTGAGGTAATCGAAGGCTATGGCGGATCTATCGCAACTCTTGCCGAAGTTCTTGGTGCAACCGAAAGCGGCCTGTTGGACATTGGCGCGATTATTTACCCATTCGAGCCATCTACCCTGGCATTGCACAACCTAGAGATGAAGATTCCATTCTCATCTCCAGATCCTGAAATTGCGATCAAGGCCATGCGCGCGGTATACGACGGAATTCCGTACATGGGTCAGATGCTCGAAGATGAGTACAACCAAATGGTTCTAGGTCTGTGGACTGTTGGATCCTACAACTTGGTCACCACGTTCGAGTGGTCCAAGTTCGAGGACCTAGCAGGTCGCACCCTCACAGCAGCTGGTCCGAACTTGCCATGGATTACTGCAGCTGGAGTTAATCCAGTTCAGGGTAACCTGGGCGAGTGGTACACCGGTCTAGAGACCGGGGTTATCGACGGGGCAGTTATGTTCGCAGAGGCAACAGCCGGTTTCAAGCTTTACGAGCCAGCGCCGTTCTACACCGAAGTTGGCTTTGGAGCTAGCCCGCAGGGAGCAATCACTGTGAACCTAGACACCTTTAACAGCCTGCCATCTGACGTCCAAGACATCTTGGTCGAGATGGGCGCGGAGTTTGAGGCGCAGATTGCTGGTTGGGTAAAGGAAGAAAGCGCTGCAGCTTACGACACTATGAGAGCTGCCGGCACCACAATCAACACTCTCACTCAGGAGCAGCGCACAGACTGGGCCAACCGACTTTCTGAGCTTGCAAATGCTGGAGCTCAGGAAGCGAATGACCTGGGACTTCCGGGAAGTGAAGCCTACCGAATCTACATAAAAGCCCAAGAAGATCTTGGTTACGTGTTCCCACGTGACTGGGTTATCGAAGACTAAAGAACAATAGGGTAGGTGTTGGGGGAGCAAGTGCCCCGACACCTATTTTTTTAGCGAGCTAAGCAGCTCAAAGGAGAGCTAAATATGTTGGCAAGAATAGACAGACTGGTTTCCATCGTGAGCGTTGTATTCGCGAGTCTGGGCGCGGCGCTAATTGGATTATTGGCACTAACAGTGGTGGCCGATGTTGTTGGCCGGCAGATCGGGGTTCCGGTCACGGGTATTGTCGAGATGGCCGCCCAAACAGTGGTGATTTCCGCATTCCTAACAATCCCCTATGTCATGCGCAGAGGTGGCCACATTAGGGCGACGGTACTGGTTAGCAGGACGCCGCCAGTAGTCCGAAAAACCCTCGAAGCACTCGCTTATATTATTGGAGCGATTATTTTCGCCCTGCTTGCCTATGCGGCCTGGGAAGCCTTTACGGAGGACTTCGTGAAGGCCTCCTACGAGGGAGAGGGAGCTCTTCGTATTCCAACTTGGCCCACTCGACTCACTATATTTCTCGCATCTATTCTGATGATTATTGAAAGCCTTTTGGCCGCTACCAAAACCTTTTTCGAGGTGAAAAAATGAGCAACGTTGACATCGCAGAACTCGCAGTTCTCGCCGTTTTTGTTCTTGTCTTGAGTGGTGTCCCAATCAGCTTTTCGTTGATTGTCACTTCATTTGTGGGCATGTTCCTAATAACTGACAAAATCGATGTGGCCTTTAACCTATTGAATGCCGTTGCTTATTCGGGTATCCGAGACTACGTCTTTGCGGTTATTCCTTTGTTCATTCTCATGGGGGCGTTTATGACGAACTCCCGAGCCGCCGAATCCTTGTTTACGGCAGTCCACTATCTGCTCAAGAAAGTTAGAGCAGGGCTTGCCATCGCGACGGTTGGTGCAAACGCAATTTTTGCGGCCGTAACCGGAGTAAGCATCGCTTCGGCGGCAGTGTTTAGCAATGTGGCGTTTCCGCAAATGCAGCGTTACGGCTATTCGAAGCGAATGTCACTTGGCGTGGTGGCTGGCAGCTCGATTCTCGGGATGCTGATTCCGCCTAGCTTGCTAATGATTCTGTACGGAATTTTGACACAGGTGTCGATTGGAAAAATGTTCATCGCAGGACTAGTGCCTGGAATTGTGCTAGCGCTAATGTTCTCGACTTACCTGTTCATTTCAAGCTTGTTCCGTCCTGACAAGTACGGAATCGAGTCGCCAAAGCCGAACCGGTTTGTCTTGAAAGCTCAGAAAAAGACGGCCGCGAGGAAACTGAAGCATCCGGACCAAAATGACCCGGACGAGTTTTCGGATCAAAACGAAAGGCCCAGCAAGCTGAGCTTGCCAGGCATGATGACTCAGACAATCGCGATTCAAACTGTGGAGATGTCTTTCGGAAGAGCGATGCTTGGTGCGGTGCCAATCGTTGCGCTAGTCGCTCTGGTAATTGGCGGCATTTGGGGAGGGTTATTCTCTCCGACAGAGGCCAGCGCAGTCGGTGCGGTAGGTGCGATGATCATAGCCCCGTTGATGGGAATGGACTGGAAGAAGTTCATGAAGTCTTTCCAGCAGACCGCGATCAGTGTAGGCGGCATTCTTCTTCTCTTGATTGCTGCAAGCTTCTTCTCCAGGATGCTCGCAGCGAGTGGGTTCATTAATCAGGTCAGCAGCTTTATTCAGGGACTAGATTTCGGCCCAATTGCTCTAGTCATTATTTTCATCTTGATCCTCATCGTCATGGGCACGATCCTAGATTCAAGTTCGATTCTCCTGCTCGCAATCCCACTCATGTTTCCTTCGGTGCTTGCGCTTGGAATCGACCCGGTCTGGTTTGGAATTGTCTTCATCATTGCGGTTGAGGTTGGTCTTCTGACCCCACCATTCGGGATGGTCCCATTTGCCATGAATGCGACCCTCGGTAAACGAGCAAGCGTCGAGGATATTTTTGCAGGGTCATTCCCATTTGTTTTGATCATGCTTGCCTTCATTGTCCTGCTGCTGCTGTTCCCTGGGTTAGCCACTTGGCTTCCGGAATTATTGAGATAAAGAAACGGTCAGGAAGGATCGAGTAAATGACGAGAAAAGTAGGCGTTATAGGGCTGGGAAATATTGGCTCATCAATCGCAATGTACTTGGTAAAGAATGGCTTCGAAGTATTCGGATTCGACGTCAGACAAGAGGCAAACGAACAACTGAGAGCGGATGGTGGCACTGTGCTGCCATCGGTTAGCGATGTTGCAATTCAAGCCGAAGTTCTAATCTCGAGCCTGCCATCGGTAAGTGCCCTGTTATCGGTTCTGACGGAAATTGAGCCACACATCAAGGGCAAGATTCTAATCGAAACTAGCACGCTCCCTCTCGAGGTAAAGCTTGACGCTCACATGAGAATCACTGCTGCCGGCGGTCAAATCATGGATTCTCCTTTGAGTGGGACTGCCATGCAGGCCCGTAAGGGTGATGTCGTGGCATACGCTAGCGCTGACGCCGGTGTTCTAGAACAGGTCAGAGACGTCTTGGATGGCTTCAACCGCAAAACTTATGACCTCGGTTCATACGGCACTGGTTCGAAAATGAAGATTATCGCAAACCTGCTTGTCGCCGTTCACAATGTCGCGACCGCCGAAGCCTTGGTTCTGGCTCAAAAAGCCGGTCTCGATGTAAACAAAGCCATCGAGGTTGTCTCAGATGGAGCTGGAGGGTCGCGAATGCTGGAAGTGCGTGGACCAATGATGGCCAATGACGGCTACGGTGAGCCCGGAATGAACGTGGGGGTATTCATGAAGGACATTGCGATAATTACTGACTTCGCAAGAGAGGTTGGGGCTCCAATTCCGCTTTTGAATAGTTCGACTCCGATTTACACAGCTGCTCTAGCTCATGGTTGGGGTGGATCAGACACCGCGTCTGTTTATGCCATTTTGGCTGACATGGCTAACATCAATCGCACTCCAACTCCACAGGAAGAAGATAGAAAATGACCCTACTTACACTCAAAGAGGCAGAAGCAATCGTTGCTGCAGGCTTGAAGAAAGCTCGTGAGATGAGCTTTGAGCCGATGACCATCTCTGTCCTGGACGCCAGTGGCACACTGAAAGCCATGTCACGAGAGGACGGTTCTGGTCTGGTTAGGCCAGATATTGCTTTTTCTAAAGCTTGGGGCACTCTTGGCATGGGCCTTCCTAGTCGAGAGCTCGGACGTCGAAACGATTTGATGCCCAACTTCTTTGGAGCACTAAACATAGTCAGCCAGGGTCGAGTTGTTCCAATGCCAGGTGGAGTACTGATTCTGCGCGACGGGCAGCTGGTTGGGGCCGTCGGCGTGACCGGAGACACTTCCGACAACGATGAAGTCTGTGCGATAGCTGGGATTGAGGCTGCTGGCCTCGTGGCTGACTATGCTGCCGAACCTCAGGTTAGACCTTCGGAGTTCTAAGACCACACCTCCATTGGACTAAGGAATCATGGCAAAGCTACAGCTTGGTAAGTCGCTGCTTATTGGATTTGCCATTGCCATTGCAGCTCTCAATTCACTTCAGGCCAGGGTTAACGCCGAGCTTGGCTTCAGAACTGAAGACGGTTTTCTTTCGGCGCTGCTCTCCATTACGGGAGGAGTGTTGATTTTGTCTGCAGTAATGCTAGTTTCCCCAAAGGGTCGAAAGGGATTGAGGAGTCTTCCAGTGGCTTTGCGTGAGAAGCGACTGGCTTGGTGGCAACTACTGGGTGGGATTTCTGGCGCTTACTATGCCATTGCCCAGACAACGACCGGAATTGTTCTGGGAGTGGCGCTATTTTCGGTGGCGATTGTTGCTGGACAAACTCTCAGCTCCCTTCTGATGGATCGTCTTGGGGTTGGGCCCTCTGGAGTTCACCAAATTACTTGGCCAAGGCTCATTGGAACCCTGATGGTTCTCATGTCGGTTATGTTGTCGGTAGGCGGTCAGTTAGAGGCCGACTTCTCAGTTTTTATTGCGATTGTTCCTTTTATGGCGGGATTTGGTATGGGTTGGCAACTGGCTGTCAACGGCAGGGTCAGGAAAGAGACGGACAGTGTGCTCGCGGCTGCCTACCTAAATTTTTCTATCGCCGCGGTATTGCTACTGTTAATCGTGTTGGTTAGGGGTTTCTTTATGGGCTGGCCAGAGTCGCTACCAATCGAACCATGGCTCTATACCGGGGGTTTTTTGGGCGCTATTTTTATCGCGGGCTCAGCGTTTGTTGTAGCTCGAATCGGAGTTCTGGTTCTTGGTGTGGCAGTTGTGGCAGGGCAACTTTTGGGTGCGATGGCGATTGACATACTTGCCCCATCTCCTTTGCACCCGCTGACCGTTGCAACCGTCGCTGGAGTGATTCTTGCTCTTGTGGCAGTGGCAGTGGCCTCCATACCTGGGAGAAAAATACTTACTAGTTAGCAAGCGTCATTATGTGCCTAGCTCTTCTAACCGTAGCCGCATCTGCCATCTGCCCGTTTGCATCGCGGTAGGCACCATTTCCGGAAGCGGTCTGGCTTTCAAACTCTGCCAGAACCTGAGTAGCCCAAGTGACTTCTTCGGCTGTTGGAGGGAACACTGAATCTGATATCTTCACCTGCGAGGGGTGAATGCAGGCCCTCCCGGTAAAACCTAGATCCGCCATAGACCGACAGGACTGTTCAAAGATTTCAAGGTCTGCAAAATTACTGGAAACTCCCGCTACCAACTCGGAGACGCCCTTCGAAACTGCGCTAATAACTATTTCCAAGCGCACGCCTCTCAGGTCAGCGTCTGAATTCGGTCCGGCCTGAGCCATACCTATTTGTCCCCTGAGGTCATATTCGCCGATCTGGACTCTGCTGACCAACTTCGGGGCCAGTAACTCGTGACGACTCAAATAGCCAATGGCAGATTCGATCAGCACCCCGACTTCAAGCCCGCGTGCTTCAGCAAGTTCTACGATTTGACGAAAATGCTCAGAAGGCTCGGCTTTGGCAACCCAAATTCCTTTTACGCCGGTCATCGAACTCAGTGCGACGGCTTCAATTACACCTCGCTCTCCAGAATTAATGCGGACCCAAGTGTCGTCATGCCCTACGGACAAAATCGTGTTCTGCAAATCGTCGAGTGCCGACTGTTTTTGATTTTCGGAAACCCCATCTTCAAGGTCGAGAATTAAGCTTCCTGGTCGCAATTTACCTGCGCTGGCAATCAGTCGCTGATTATTTGCTGGGACATAAAGATGAGACTTGGCTTTTGGCATACTTATCTTGACCTGTCCTAGATTTTGAAAATGCATTATTTGGATTGTAATGTATTGTAGAACAACGGTAAAGAATTATGTTTTGCTGGACATTGGTTAATTCAACGATGAGAGGATCCGAGGGATGTTTCAGGCTGACGGCGTCAAAATAACAGTTTTAGTTGAAAACCAAGTGGATATGCTACTTCCGGATCAAGCGAGCCCGCTTGGGACGGAGGACCACTGCGTCACACGCTGGGGTTTAGTGGAGCACTTCGACAACAAGTATTTGCCTCCACAGGCGGAGAACGGGATTAGCTTTCTGGTTGAGGCATGGCGCGGGAGGCATACCACCAGAGTTTTGTTCGACGTAGGTCTCACCGGCACGGTCCTACGGCACAACTTGGACGTATTCGGCGTGGATCCGAATTCGATTGACCACATTGCGATTAGCCACGGCCACCCGGATCACTTCGGCGGAATACATGGCTTCCTTGACCTTGTAGAACGAAAGATTCCAGTTGCAACTCACCACGATGCAGAATTGCCGCGTTACGCAATGATGGGCGACGGGCGCATGTCATCGGTTTACAACTCTGCATTCACCTTTGAGCAAATTGAACGCTCGGGGGGCGTGCCTATCCTGACAAAAGATTCGCTCGATTTAGGGTGGGGAATCCACACCACCGGAGAAATTGCTCGCAATGTTTCGTTCGAGGCAGCAGCCCCACCATTTGTCCCTGGAAACCCTGGGCTATATCAGGTTGATCGTGAGGGTAATCTTCGCCGCGACGACGTCATGGACGAGAACGGCCTTTTCATCGACGTAAAAGATGTAGGGCTAATTGTGTTAACTGGTTGCGCTCACGCCGGAGTTGTGAACACGATCAACCAATCTCGCGCCGTAGTGGGAGATAAGCCAATCCGCGCTGTCATGGGCGGTTTTCACCTTGGTTTTCCAACCACTCCGCGCGAAAACGTCGGTTTGACGGTGGACGCTTTGAAGGATCTAGATATCCAGACAATTATGCCGATGCACTGTTCGGGAAACCGAACTCACGCCCACCTGGCGCACGATGACAACTATGTGCAGCCAGCGGTCGGCACAGTCCTCCACTTCGGCCAACCCAAACCCTAGGGCTGATTATGATTGAAGCGCTCAAAGGAATTCGAGTGGTTGCGGTTGAGCATGCCGTAGCAGCACCGTTGTGCTCGCGTCATCTCTCAGAAATGGGAGCCGAGGTAATCAAAATTGAGAGACCAGTAACTGGGGATTTTGCCCGAGCTTACGACGATTTTGTCTTTGGGGAGGCGAGTCACTTTTCTTGGCTGAACCGGGGCAAAAAAAGCGTCGTCTTGGACCTCAAGTCAGTAGCTGGCAAGCAGCAATTACTTGAACTTTTACACAATTCCGATGTTTTAATTTCGAATCTTGCCCCCGGGGCTTTCGAGCGCATTCTGCCCGACGTGGAGCTGGACCAGCTTGCTCATCTAATTCGATGTCACATATCTGGGTATGGCCCAGAAGGACCGTACGCTGACCGCAAGGCTTATGATCTCTTGGTTCAGGGAGAAGCAGGCGTGATTGCCTCGACCGGTGATGAAAGGAAAAAAGCCAGGCCAGGAATCTCGGTGGCGGATCTTGCAGGAGGCCTCTACGCTTTGGCCGCAATTAATGGCGCCCTTGTAGAGAGGTCGCGCTCAGGGCTGGGGCAAAGAATCGACATCTCGCTCTTCGATGCTCTGACGGAATGGATGAGCCCGCTACTTTTGGCCCACAAATACACAGGGGTCACGCCCGCCCCAGCTGGCCGAGGGCACGCGTCCATAGTTCCTTACGGACCATTTGCCACTGCAGACCGAAGCGAAGTTCAGATTGCAGTTCAAAACGATGGGCAATGGCAGCGATTATGTACTGACGTTCTTGATCTTCAGGACTTGGCCAACGATAAGTCCTTGGCCACTAATTCGGGTCGAATTTTGGAAAGACAAGTTGTCGAGAGAAAAATCGCCATGAGTTTCGCGACGCTACCCCTGAAGGTCGCTCTTGAAAGGCTCGAGGCTGCGGATGTTCCCTATGGCATCATGCGCGAGGTCCCTGCAGTAATAAGCCATCCACAACTCGTCAACCGGGGACGCTGGATATCGGCAAAGAACCAGGCGGGGAAAACCTTTGAGGCCTTACTGCCGCCATTCCTAAAGACAGCTGCCAGCTTGGGGGTTCGTAAAGTGCCGGCCTTGGGAGAGCACACCAAAGAAGTCTTAGGTTGATTAGTCCATATCCAGGTCAAAGATGTCTGGTTGCGGCCGGTCTGTAAGGTGCATTCCCAGGCTTAGAAAGCTCTGTCTAAGGTGATTTTCCGTTGCTATTCCCACGGCTTCGATATCTCCTGCTCGAACAGCATTCATAATTTCAACGTGTTCTTTATGAGAAGCGGAGGGTCTCTTTTTTATGACTCTTAGAAGGTCCCAAGGCCAGCGCTGCCACAGCTGTTCGATCTGTGTTTTTAGGGCAGCATTTCCGCAGGAGTTGTAAAACAAGAAATGAAACTGTCTGTTTAGCTCTGGAACAGAAACTACCTCGTTTTCGCTTTTGCTGGAGTGAATCCTAATAAGTAATGAGTCAGCCTTGTCCAGATCAATTTGAGAAATTCGACGTGCCGCACGTTTCATGGCGTAGGGCTCAAAAAGCATTCGCTGAACATAGACAGCTTTGACCGCTTCAAAGTCCGCGTCCGCAACGCTAACCCCTCTATTTGGCTCACCCACCAAGAGTCCTTCTGACTCGAGAAGAACCAAAGCCTCGCGAACCGGCGTGATGCTGGTTTGAAACATCTCGGCGAGGACGTCTTGTTGTATGCGGCTTCCACGAGGCAATTCGCCATCTTGAATCATCTGCCTCAAAGCGGCGACTATGCGATCTCTTTTGGTCATTCCTGTAGCTTAGATGATGCATTCCACAACTGAAAAAGCATTCAGTCATGTCTGAAGCGCTTTTGTCTTGAGTTTTTCGCTTAACCTTAAGTGGTGAATGAATCTTTAGAAACCGAAGGCAAATTCGAACGCATCCTTCTGATCCCGTTCGATCACTTGAATGCTGACCGGGGAGTCCTAAAAAAGGCTGACCCGGCGACAGATGTTGTTCTTCTTGTTCAAAGCGAACGAATGATCACGGGTCGCCCCTTTCATAAAGAGCGCCTGTTCTTCTTGATCTCCTCTGCTAGGCACTTCGCTATGGAGCTCGAAAAATCTGGTTTTACTGTTTTGTTTATCGAGGCTGAGACCACAGTTGCTGGAATCACTCAGGCTCGAGAGGCCGTTGGAGAGTTACCGGTCTTATGTGCAGAGCCTTCTTCATTCAAGCAAAAGTCGCAGCTAGCCAAGTTTGGTGTCGAGTTTGTAGAGAATGACTTCTTCTTGACACCAAGAGGGTTGTTTCAGGAGTGGGCTGGAAGCCAAAAGAGCTTTGTAATGGAGAATTTCTATCGGATTCAAAGAGTGCGTCTCGATTTGTTAGTAACGGACGGTAAGCCCGAGCAGGGCCGCTGGAACTTCGATGCCGATAACCGGTTACCACCGCCAAAGAATTACACCTGGCCAGAAAGGCTCGCCCACTCTCGCGACGAAATCGATCGCGAGGTGGCAAAGAGTTTGAACTATGAACCGACTGACAGTTGGGCTACAACTCGTGAGGGAGCACTTAGGCAGCTGGAACACTTCTTGAGTAACCACCTTGCGGGCTTTGGGCCATACGAAGATGCCGTGACACTCGATGAATGGTCTCTGCATCACAGTCTTTTGAGTCCGTATTTGAATAACGGTCTCATCACACCCGCCGAGGCGGTCGCGGCAGCCATCGAGCGCTATGACGATGGCCACGCTCCGATTGAGTCAGTGGAAGCCTTTGTTCGGCAAATCATTGGCTGGCGCGAGTACATAAATGGCATGTACTGGTTTTTGGGCGAAGACTACAAAGAGCTAAACGGCCTTAGTGCGACCAGAAAGCTACTTCCATTGTTTTGGGATTCATCGAAAACCAAAATGAACTGCGTTGGCCAAGTTGTTTCTCACGTGGAGACGCGTGCTTGGACCCACCACATTCCAAGGCTCATGATTCTGAGCAACTTGGCCCTTGTTACCGGCACTAATCCACAGGAGTTTTTAGATTGGATGCGAGAGCAGTTTGTCGATGCAGCCGAATGGGTAATGGTGCCGAACATCATCGGCATGGGAGTTCATGCCGATAGCGGCCGCCTTATGACTAAGCCTTATGCGGCAGGTGGTGCCTACATCAATCGGATGACGCAATACTGCAAGGGCTGTGTATACGACCCTAAGAAGCGAGTGGGCGATAACGCCTGTCCATTCACCACTTTGTATTGGGATTTTCTTGACCGACATAAAGACGAATTCAAGAAAAACCATCGCATGAGTCAACAGGTGTTTGGGCTGAATCGGCTATCGGACTTGCCGGAGCTCAAAATTCGTGCCGCCGAGGTTCTGAGCGGTTTGAGTGAAGGAAAAATCTAAACCTCATGACCAATAATTTGGCAGCTGGAATTGCTCTCAAATCTGCCAATAGGGCGGTCTGGTGCCTTTCTACTTGGCGCTAAGTTTTAATAGAAACTGGCCGGCACCCGGGGTTATTTCAGTGAAGAACTTGGTGGTTGGCGCCAGCCTTGACAAGCGGTCCAATAGCCAGAGCGATGCCTGTTCGGCATCTTCGTTGGTTGCGCAACGGCCGACGGCTTCCCTTCCGCCTTTTTTTGCAAGGCGTTCGACCGATTCAAAAATCGGTGCTGGGTCAAAGACAAAAAGATTCTTTGACCAAGGCACGACCGGGGCAATCTTGCCGCGCATAGTGTTGCAGGACCGGTGGGCTAGTCGCTCAACTGTCGTGGTTCCCTTTTTGGCCTTTGAGGCTGCGTAGCTGTCGGCACTTGGACCTTGGTCGGAATTCACAGAACCGTCTGGGTCTACTTGTTCATCACATAGCCAACAGCGCCAGTTATCTTTTTGGCCTATTTGGTTTAGATCGCTCATTGTTACCGCCCTCATAGTGAACTTTAGTCAGGCTAGGAGCGGGCCGCGGCGATAACAGGAGAGTGATTGATGTTCTTTTTGAAATTTAATTAGTTTTTGCTTGGTTTGACTGATTCCGGGCAAGTGCGATTGGATGCTAAAAATTGAGTAATCAGAAAACTAAGCGGTTTGAAAACAGCTTGATTGTCGAGGCTGCCAGATGCCAGTAATGCCAATGTTTCCTTTGGGCCTTGTTCTTATGCCTCATTTGCCCCTTGATCTTAGAATCTTCGAAGAGCGCTATCTAAGGCTGCTTGGGGACTTGCTCGGAGATGAAAACCCTGAGTTTGGCGTGGTTCTAAACGGTCGTGGTGAAGATGAGCGAGGCAAGGAAAAGCGCTTCGATATGGGTACGGTCGCTCTAGTGACAGACATTGGTACTACCGAAGAGTTTTACGGTTTGCAATCGGTCGGGGGAGCCCGGTTCAAAGTGAATGCTTGGCTTCCAGATGACCCATATCCGATAGCCGATATTAATTTCTTACCTGATCTAGTTTGGGACCAGGTCCTGGAACCGCTTCGGCAAGAACTCGAGACAAAGGTTCGAAAGCTTTTGTCTTTCGCAAGCGAGTTTGCTGATTTGCAGTATGGGGCGGACACTATTTTGAGTGATGATCCCATGGAGTCCTCCTGGCAATTGGCAGGAGTATTACCTGTTGGCCAGTTGGATCAGATCGATTTGCTGCAGTCACAGTCGGCTGAAGAGCTATTGACCAGGGCCCAACACATCGTTGACAACGTCGATGACACTCTCCACGCGATGATTACTGACCAGGACGGCAATGGCTTGACGGACGAAGAGAACTAGATAGTAGGTGAGTGCCATGGCACGGTTTTTACGGTGCGGTAGATAAAGTTCAAATCAGAAAAATCGTGACGAATCGATTCATTATTAGTCGACCGAAGATCTTTTCGTCTCCAGTCGGAACAAGAACTCTTCGATTCGTTGCCATCAGTCGGACAGGCATCACTAGTTCCAAAACGCGAGCTAAGACCCATAAAAAGCGGTAGCGTATTGGGAATTATGAGCAATTCATGGGAGTTGGCTAAAAGATTCGATAGGAAAGATTTATGTCAGTAATTGGAGTGGTGACCGAGCAGTCACAAGAATCTAGAGTTTCGGCCACCCCAGAAAATGTAAAGAAGTTGCTGGCACTGGGATATGAGGTCCTAGTTGAAAAAGGCGCGGGAGCCAAAGCAGCATTCCCGGACTCCGCCTACAAAGAGGCGGGCGCCAAGATAGCTGTAGGAGCCTCCGTATGGAAAGCAAACATCGTCTTGAAGGTCGACGCACCCACAGACTCTGAAGTAAAGAAACTCCAGGCTGGAACAGTCCTTGTCGGCCTGTTGAGTCCCGCTTTCAAGCCCGAGCTCCTCGAAGCTCTTGCCAAGCGGAAGGTAACCGCGTTAGCAATGGACGCAGTACCAAGAATTTCCAGAGCTCAGTCCATGGATGTGCTCAGTTCAATGGCGAACATCGCTGGCTACCGAGCGGTTATTGAAGCCGCTCACGAATTTGGTCGCTTCTTCACGGGTCAGGTCACTGCCGCCGGAAAAGTGCCCCCGGCCAAGGTCTTGGTTGCCGGTGCTGGAGTGGCGGGGCTTGCAGCAATTGGCTCTGCATCGAGTCTCGGAGCTATCGTCCGGGCAACCGATCCTCGCCCAGAGGTTTCCGACCAGGTTCGCTCAATCGGAGGCGTCTACTTGCCCGTTGAGGTTGAAGAGAAGATGGAGACCGGGGACGGTTACGCGAAAGCCACAAGTGACGCTTATAACAAGCGTGCCGCAGAGATCTATTCGGAGCAGGCCGCGGACGTTGACATTATTATCACCACCGCTTTGATCCCAGGACGACCCGCTCCAAAGCTAATAACTGCAAAAGACGTCGCCCTTATGAAATCCGGAAGCGTGATTGTGGACATGGCTGCAGCCCAGGGCGGCAACGTCGATGGTTCAGTCGCAGGAAAAAAGGTTGTAACCAAAAACGGTGTCACCATCCTTGGCTACACCGATCTTCCAAGCAGGCTTCCAGCTCAATCCTCACAGCTCTACGGCACCAACCTGGTAAGTCTTTTGAAGCTGCTGACCCCAGCCGCAGACGGCAAGCTAGTTCTTGATTTTGAGGATGTGGTTCAACGTGCCGTGACCGTAGTCAAGGCCGGCGAGATAACTTGGCCACCACCACCAATTCAAGTGTCAGCAGCCCCGCAAGCCGCGGCGCCTGTGGCCGTTGTTGTTGCCAAGAAGAAGATGTCGGCGCTTACCAAGAGCATGTTGATTGGCTTGGCCTTTGCTGCAGCTTTTGCAGTGATTTCATTCGCACCGCCGTTGTTGCAGCAGCACTTCCTGGTCTTATCCCTGGCCGTAGTGGTCGGGTTCTATGTCATTGGCAAGGTTCACCACGCTCTTCACACTCCGTTGATGAGCGTCACCAACGCAATCTCTGGAATCGTGGTGGTTGCAGCCATCTTGCAGGTCACCGATTCCAATAGTTTAATTCAGATACTCGCTGCAATTGGTGTGATGCTTGCGAGCATAAATGTCTTTGGAGGCTTCGCGGTTACCCGCCGAATGCTCAAGATGTTCACGAAGGGTGAGAGCCGATGAGCGCCGTAGCATTAGCAAACTCCGCATATATCGTCGCCGCACTGCTTTTCATCATGAGCCTTGCAGGTCTCAGCAAGCACGAGACCGCAAGAACCGGTTTGGTTTATGGAATGACAGGTATGGCTGTTGCCATCTCCGCGACCATTTGGCTCACGTTGTCAGGGGAGTGGAACGACTCAACCTCCACCGGCTTTGTGCTTTTGGTTATTGCCCTGTTGGTGGGAGCGGTGATTGGGCTCTGGCGGGCCCGAGTGGTTGCAATGACAGGCATGCCTGAACTCATTGCCCTTTTCCACAGCTTCGTTGGTCTAACGGCCGTCTTGGTCGGTTGGAACGGTGCTCTACACACTGCAGATGTCACAGCTGAGATGATCGGTGTCCACCGAGCAGAAGTGTTCATCGGAGTCTTTATTGGTGCCGTCACCTTTACTGGTTCGATTGTTGCTTACCTAAAGCTCTCGGCGAGGATTTCCTCCAAGCCACTTATGCTCCCGGGTAAGAACCTGCTAAATCTCTCGGCATTGGTTGGCTTTTTAGTTCTAACGATTTGGTATGTAATCACACCGGATCTGTGGCTGTTGATCGCAGTAACAATCCTTGCTCTGGCTCTTGGTTGGCACTTGGTTGCATCAATTGGTGGTGGGGACATGCCAGTGGTTGTCTCGATGCTAAACAGCTACTCCGGTTGGGCAGCTGCTGCAACAGGATTCTTGCTAAGCAACAACTTGCTTATTGTTACCGGTGCCCTAGTTGGTTCCTCCGGTGCCTACCTTTCTTACATCATGTGCAAGGCCATGAACCGCTCCTTCATCTCGGTGATCGCCGGTGGCTTCGGCATTGAAGCTCCTTCCTCTGAAGAGGAAGAGCAGGGTGTTCACACTGAGATTGATGCAGGTTCCGTGGCAGAGATGCTAAACAATGCCAGCAGCGTGGTGATTACTCCGGGCTACGGCATGGCAGTAGCTCAAGCTCAGTATCCGGTTGCAGATCTTGCCAAGCGCCTGCGCGACAAGGGTGTGAATGTTCGATTTGGAATTCACCCGGTCGCAGGGCGTCTCCCAGGACACATGAACGTGCTCCTTGCTGAAGCAAAGGTTCCTTATGACATCGTTCTGGAGATGGACGAGATTAACGACGAACTTTCTCAGACCTCTGTTGTTCTAGTCATTGGTGCAAATGACACTGTGAATCCAGCCGCCACCGACAACCCAGGCAGCCCAATCGCGGGAATGCCGGTGCTGAAGGTTTGGGAGGCTGAGAACGTGATTGTCTTCAAGCGCTCAATGGCCTCTGGTTACGCAGGTGTTGCAAACCCACTGTTTTACAAGGACAATACCAGAATGCTCTTTGGCGATGCCAAAGATCGGGTCGAGGACATCCTCAAAGCTCTTTGATTTTTCGTCAGCTTATTGCTCTGCCTGAGCCACTGTCTGAAGCTCACTCCTAAGGTTTGGCCAACATCCAATTGCGCAATTATTGGCCCACGGGCCTAACGGTGAAAGCGCCTTCTTGCCGAGCACATGCTGAAAGCTCTCAGAGAAGGATGGTCAGACTGAGTGGCTAAAATTAATAGGTGGGGTCGGAAGCACTTGGGTGCAGGCTTATGACAAAGCCTTACGCTGCAGGTGGTGCATACATAAACCGCATGACGGAACACTGAAACGGATGTGTCTATGATCCAAAGAAACGCGCAGGTGAGAATGCCTGTTCATTCACCACTTTGTACTTGGACTTCGTTGACAAGCACAAAGAAGAATTCGAGAAAAACCACCGCATGAGTCAGCAGGCTAATAGTCTGAATCGACTGTCTGATCTGCCAGTGCTAAGAGATAGGGCAAAGCAGGTCTTGGAAGAATTAAGCGAGGGCACGGTTTAGCTAGGTACCCTTTTACAAAGTGAGGACTCATGGGAAAAAAGCTTGAAACAGAATCCGTCTGGGATTACCCAAGACCTCCTCGTTTAGAAAATGTATCCCAGCACATATCCGCGAGCCATGCCGGTCAGCAGCTGGTTTCAACCAACGGTGCAGTAAGGGTCCTGGAAACATCCCATCCGCCTACTTATTACCTGCCGATAGCTGATTTTGCTCCTGGAATTTTGGTGCCAAATGGTAAGCAAACCTATTGCGAGTTCAAAGGTGCCGCGAGTTATTTTGATTTGCAGGTTGGAGGAGCTGTCATCAGAGGAGCGGCTTGGACCTACAAAGACCCAACCAAAGGGTTTGAAAAACTTCTTGGCAAAGTAGCCATTTATGCATCCGCAGTAGACCAGTGCAAGGTCGGCGACGAAGTTGTAATGGCACAAGAGGGTGATTTCTATGGTGGCTGGATAACCAGCAAGATTGTCGGCCCCTTCAAGGGTGCTCCCGGAACCTGGGGCTGGTAAGACACCTTCGCTTAGTAGCTAAATCAGGGGAGTTACTGGCGGAGAATAGGGGATTCGAACCCCTGAGGGCTTGCACCCAACACGCTTTCCAAGCGTGCGCCATAGGCCACTAGGCGAATTCTCCAGAACCCCGATTCTAGCTGCATTTATTGTGGTCTGGAAATTGGCGGTTTCTGGGTTTAGAATTAAGAACGACTCCTCGTGTGGCGTCACCTTGGCTAAATCCCCCAGGATCGAAAGATAGCAAGGGTAACTGAGCTCTGATGGGTGCACGGGGGGTCCTTTTTTATCAACCGCATACTGGCAGTGCCTTTTTTTTCGGCAGACCGCTTCACCGAGCCAAGGATTTTCAAGTAATGGATGAACTGTTTTTGCGATTGGGGGACTTGCCGCTCCACCCGCTAGCGGTGCACTTTGCCGTGGTGCTTCTGCCGCTCAGCGCGATTGTTTTTATAGTCGCAGTTTGCTGGCCAAAATTTAGAGGCAAGTTTTTGGTTAGCTCGCTCGTCGGGCTAGGAGTTTCGCTCCCAGCTGTCTATGTTGCTTCCCAGTCGGGCAAAGCGTTCCAAGAGGTTGTGGGTAACCCCGGGGTGCACGCTGAGCTGGGCGATTCGATGATGGCGCTTTCGATTGGCATGTTTTTGGTTGCAGTCGTTTACTGGCTTGCCGTGAAGAGAGATCTAGCAAAGCCGATTGTCTACGCACTTAGTTTTATCGGCATCTCAGTTGCGATTGCATCGATAGTAATGATTGTCCTTATTGGCCATTCTGGTGCAGCAGCTACTTGGTCCTCGGTGCTCGGTTAGCAAATGCCCGCAAGGCTGTGGAATTGTCCTTGCTTGTCTGCTAGCTCGGTTAGGCTTGGCGCGTGACCACAGCCCTATATAGACGCTATCGACCAGAGAGTTTTGCCGAGTTGATTGGCCAGTCTCAGGTAACCGATCCGCTGCGCTCTGCCCTGAGGGCAGACAGGGTAAATCACGCTTATTTATTCTCCGGCCCAAGAGGCTGTGGAAAGACTACGAGTGCCAGAATTTTAGCCAGGTGTCTGAACTGCAAAGAGGGTCCTACCGACACTCCCTGCGGCAAGTGCGACAGCTGCATCGAGCTTTCACGAGGTGGACCAGGTTCTTTAGACGTAGTCGAAATCGATGCGGCCAGCCACAACGGCGTTGATGATGCAAGAGATCTTCGAGAGCGGGCCATTTTTGCTCCGGCGCGGGACCGCTACAAGATCTTCATTCTCGACGAGGCACACATGGTTACCCCGCAGGGCTTCAATGCCCTGCTAAAGATTGTTGAAGAGCCACCAGAACACGTGAAGTTTATTTTCGCGACCACAGAGCCTGAGAAGGTTATTGGAACCATTCGGTCCAGAACTCACCACTACCCGTTCCGGTTGGTGCCTCCGGGAGAGTTATTGGAATACCTAGGAACTGTTTTGGATGCCGAAGGTTTCAGTGCTGAGGCAGGCGTGATGCCGCTTGTAGTCAGGGCTTCCGGCGGCAGTGTTCGAGACGCCTTGTCGCTGCTTGATCAGCTAATCGCCGGCAGCGACACCAAAGAAGTTGCCTATCAACGAGCGGTAAACCTATTGGGCTTCACTCACGATGAACTTATGAGCGAGGTTATAGATGCCTTTGCTGAGATTGATGCGGCCAAGGCTTTTAGTGCTGTTGACAAGGTAATTCAGTCCGGCCAAGACGCAAGAAGATTCCTCGAGGACCTACTTGAACGCCTCAGAGACCTAATGCTTGTCAGCTCTCTTGGAAACGACGCTAAGGCCATATTGCGAGGCATTGGGCCCGAGCAGTTCGACATTCTTACGATTCAAGCGAACCGATTCGGTCTTTCTGATTTGACCGCAGCTGCGGAAGCTACCTCCAAGGCGCTCTCGGACACCAGTGCAGCCTCAAACCCGAGGCTGCAGCTTGAACTTCTTTGCGCAAGAGTGCTAGCACCGGTGAGCCAGCGATCCATCGCTGCAATTCATCAGGAGCCGGTTGCAACCGTTGCTGCACCCACAGCTGTGCCAGTAAAGGCTCCGGTCACGCAAGCTAAGACCACGACTTCCGCACCAGCCACTTCAGCTACTCGGGCCACAAAGGAAGCCAAATCAGAGGCTGCAAAGCCAGTAGTTCCAGTAGTAGAGCAGAGCCCGGAGCCTGAGGCAAAGTCCGTTATTACTGCTCCAAAGCAGCCGGTCGTGCTTTCTCAAGACATCACCACTGCTACCGTCAAGTCCGCTTGGCCGATGATTCTAGAAACATTGGCAAAGCAATCTCGATCTGCTTGGGCTGTTGCATTCACCACCAAGGTGATTGACTTCAAAGACGAAGTGCTAACCCTGTTGTTTCAGAGCCAGAACGATGTTGATGCATTCAAGAGCTCGCAGGGAGCATCCGAAGTGCTTCGCCAAGTTATTCGCGAACAATTGGGCGTTGTTGTCAAATATCGGGCCAAGGTTGCCGAAGCTCCGGTCAAGCCTGAGACAAAGAACACGGTTGAACCAACGGCACCCGAAGAGTTCACGACCGAAGAAGAACTTGAAGCACAAGACGCCCCAGTTGAAGTTATTCAGGCTTCTGAACCAGAGGCTGATCAAGCCGGAGAGTTCGTTCTCCGAGAGGTGCTTGGAGCCAAGCCGATAAAGGGTGAGCCTAACTAATGTACGACGGAGTGATTCAAGAACTGATTGATCAGCTTGGTCGGCTTCCAGGTGTGGGACCCAAGTCTGCCCAACGCATAGCCTTTCACCTGATTGAAACCGACAGCGAAGTTGCACTTGAGCTTGCGGATGTGCTGCGAGAGGCTAAGGAAAAGGTTCGTTTTTGCATCACTTGTGGAAATGTTTCAGAAACCGAGCAGTGCTCTATTTGCTTAGACCCAAAGCGAGAACTAACTTCCATCTGCGTTGTGGAGGATTCCAAGGACATCAATTCCATCGAACGAACAAGAGAGTTCAGGGGTAAATACCACGTCCTCGGAGGAGCCATCTCACCAATTATTGGAATTGGCCCAGACCAGCTGAGAATTAAGGACCTACTAAAGCGTCTCAGCGACCCGGAAATCACAGAAGTTATCCTTGCGACAAATCCAAATCTCGAGGGTGAGGCGACCGCCACCTACCTGATTAGGCTTTTGGGCTCAATGGAAATCACCGTTTCTAAACTCGCATCCGGCTTGCCGGTCGGCGGCGATTTGGAATATGCAGATGACATGACTTTGGGTCGCGCCTTTGAGGGGCGCAAAAGAGTCAACTAGAATTGGAAAGTTGCCAATGAAGGCATGATTCCCCCAATCCAGGAGCCTAAATTGGCAGTTATTGTGCAGAAATATGGAGGATCTTCCGTCCAAGACGCTGAGAAGATCAAGCATATTGCCGCGCGCGTTTTAAGGACCCAGGCCGAGGGAAATCAAGTGTGCGTGGTGGTTTCTGCCATGGGTGACACCACCGATGACCTCATCGATCTTGCAAATTCAGTTTCTTCTTCACCCGCAGGCGGACGCGAAATGGACGTCTTGCTAACCGCCGGTGAGCGCATCTCCATGTCGCTGCTGGCAATGGCTATCAAAGAGCAGGGTGGCCAAGCTAAGTCTTTCACCGGCTACCAAGCCGGTATTTCCACTGATTCGGCTCACGGATCAGCCAGAATCTGGAAATTAGAACCAACTCGCATCCAAGAGTCTTTGGCAAAGGGCGAGATTGCGATTGTGGCTGGCTTTCAAGGCTTCAGTTTTGAAAATGGCGACACCACAACCTTAGGTAGAGGCGGTTCTGACACCACTGCCGTGGCATTGGCAGCAGCTCTTAGTGCAGACGTTTGTGAGATCTACTCAGATGTGGATGGAATCTATACAGCTGACCCGAGAATTGTTCCCAGGGCTCATAAGTTGGCGCAGATTGACATCGAATCGATGCTGGAACTCTCGTCCTCCGGAGCTAAAATTCTTTACATCCGCGCGGTTGAATTTGCGCGCCGCCACAAGGTCCCAATTCGTGTTAGGTCCTCGTTTAGTACTGATCCCGGAACCCTCGTTTACACAGCTAGTGCAGGAGATGACATGGAAGAGCCAATCGTTTCAGGTGTTGCAACTGATGACACTCAATCAAAGGTGACCGTTATTGGACTGCCGGACCGACCGGGCAAAGCGGCAGAGGTGTTCCAAATTGTCTCTGAAGCCGGTGCCAACATAGACATGATCGTGCAGAACGTCTCGACCGACGAAGACAAGCGCAGCGACATTTCAATGACGCTGCCTCACTCCGACCGACACAAGGTGGTTCAGGCTCTCAAGGACCGCCAGGAAGAGGTCGGCTTCGAGAACATTACCTACGATGATGAAATCGGCAAGCTTTCCGTTGTTGGAGCCGGCATGAAGACCTCATCCGGTGTGTCGGCAAAGCTTTTTGGAGCCCTAGCAAAAGCCGGGATCAACATCGAAATGATCTCCACCTCTGAAATCAGGATCTCGGTTGTTACTCGCGCGGACCAGTTAAAAGAGGCCACTAGGATCGTGCATTCTGCCTTCGAGCTGGACGCCGCCGATACTGCAATCATTTACGCCGGAACCGGGAAGTAACTAATGTCTAAGCCAAACCTAGCCCTTGTTGGTGCAACCGGTGCCGTTGGCACCGTGATGGTCGAAATCATCAATGCACGGACAAACATTTGGGGTGAAATAAGGCTTATTGCATCAGCTAGAAGTGCCGGAAAGCAGATCATGGTTCACGGTCAACCGCTGACGGTTGTGGAGCTTTCCGAAGACGCATTTGATGGCATGGATATCGCTTTGTTTGATGTTCCAGACGAGGTATCGGAAGTTTGGGCACCAATCGCTGCTGCCAAGGGAGTTGTTGCGGTTGATAACTCAGCGGCCTTCCGCATGAACCCTGAGGTTCCTTTGGTGGTTCCTGAAGTGAACCCTCACATGGCTAAATCAAGGCCTATCGGGATCATCGCAAACCCAAACTGCACTACCTTAACCATGATGGCAGCTCTTGGCGCCCTGCATCACAAGTGGGAGCTTAGAGAGCTAGTCGTTGCTAGTTACCAGGCTGTTTCTGGAGCCGGCACGCCTGGTATTGACCGCCTCGCCAACGAAATCAAGGCGGCAGCAACCAACCGGGAAGCCGGACTTAGTTCCGACAGTGTTTCAAAGACCTTGGAGGCTCAGGCAGTGCACCAGGCCGATTCGCCTTGGGCACACCCGATTGCTTTGAACGTCATTCCTGCGGCTGGCGGCTTCAAAGAAGGCGGGCACACCTCCGAGGAGCTCAAGGTCAGAAATGAGTCACGCAAAATTCTTGGAATTCCCGGCCTCAAGGTTGCTGCAACCTGTGTTCGAGTTCCAGTCCAGGTTGGTCACTCCTTGGCCGTCCATGCGACTTTCGGGTCTTCGGTTTCCGCCGATGAGGTCAGAGAGCTGCTTTCCAAGCAGCCAAGCATCGTTGTCATGGATGATCCAGAAAATGATCTCTACCCAACCCCGCAACACGTTGCCGGACAGGACCCGACCTTTGTCGGTCGGATCCGCCAGTCCGAAGATTTCCCAAACACAATTGACCTATTTGTGGTGGGGGACAACCTTAGAAAAGGTGCTGCCCTAAACACCTACGAAATAGCGGAGCTTGTAGCTCAAGAGCTGGCTTAGACGAAAACTAGCTCAGGGTAATAAGCGTGGCACTCGGTGGGCAAAAAATCCTAAGGGGCGCATAGATAGAGCAGCCGATTCCATTGGAAACGTGCAACATTGCCTGATGACTATCATCTGACCAAGCTGATAATCCACTTGCGTACTGCCTCGGCAAATCACAGTTAGTAATCAATGCCTTTTGTCCTGGCAAACATAGCTGACCACCGTGAGTGTGGCCGGCAAACATGATTTCAACTCGCTGCTCCAAGAAGGCGTCTATGACCTCAAGATAAGGGGCGTGAGCGACTCCAATTGTGATGTCTACTTCTTTTAGAGACGCGGTTTGCTTCGGCAGCCCAGCAAAATCCTCAAGTCCTTCGTGCGCATCATTGAGTCCAAGAAATCCAATGCGGGTTCCATTGATCTCCAATTGACCTGCTTTGTTGTTGAGGTTCAGCCATCCGGAACCAATAAGCTCATCTTCGAATCTTTTAGTATCCAGTCGCACCCCGGGCGTTGAGATTTTTGAGGGCCCCATGAAGTAACGCATTGGGTTTCTTGGCTTTGGTGCGAGGTAGTCATTGCTTCCGTTTACAAAAACACCCGGAAATTGCCTGAGTGGTTCCAGGGCCAAAAGAGCCGGGTTGATGGCATCCTTGTGTCCCAAGTTATCACCGGTGTTGATAACCAAATCCGGCTCTAGTTCAGCTAGCTTCGCAATGAAGTCGGCTTTGGCGGTTTGTCCCGGGGCAAAGTGTAAGTCTGAAACGTGAAGAATGCGTAGGCCCTTGCCGGCCGAGCTAGCGATCTCTATTTCATGAACCTTGAACGGGCCAGAGTTCCCAGTTATCCACATGCGTTGGGCTGCACAATCACTGCGGATGCGACGATCACTGATTCGCCGGCGGCAGGAATGGTTGAGTGAGCCGAACCTGCTGGAAGATTCGGATCACAAAGATTTAGCATCCAGTATTGACTTGGCTGAGGTGGGGTTGGGAAGAAGCCCATTACCTCAAGCGTGGTGTAGGCGTCCTCAAGGGCTAGGCCTGAAACGTCGGGCACTATTAGCTGACCACCGGCTGAAATAAAGACTTCAATAATGGATCCCCTGGGCACTGACTCTCCTGCGGCAGGGAGAGTGTATGCAACGGTTCCGACTTGCTGAGCCGAGGCAACTGGAGTTTCCACGAATCTCACGTTCAAATTTCCGGTTACCAACTGCACCTTCGCACTGTCGGCGCTAAACCCAGTTATTTCCGGCACGCTCAGCATGGTTGCGTCGAGATATCTAGGGTTTGCCGTTGGGAACTGGACTTCCTCGTAGTGCTTATTTACCTCGAGCATTATCTCTTTCCAGACGGCATGACGAATGGTTGAAACTGCTCGATTGTTTACCGACTTGCCAGTCTGGGGGGTAAGCCCAACTACGTTTCCAACCCAAGTTGCGGTTGCCACCTCAGACGAGAAACCTGCCATCCAGGTGTGGATGCGGTCGTCGGTGGTACCGGTCTTACCGGCCAAAGGTGTTCCATCATTGGTATTGGCAGCCGAACCGGTTCCTCCGGAAACAACTCCCTTCATGGCATTAATCATCGCCGCCGAGACCTCAGGGGAGACCGACTGGTTGCACAAACTCTCTGGAACGGTCAGTTCCTCGTTGGTGAGCCTCACAAGGACCCTGTCAATCGCTATCGGAGAGCAGTAGACACCGGCGTTTGCGATGCCGGCGTAGGCGGCAGCCATTGTTAGTGGTGCAATTTCGTTGGTCCCCAGGATTGCGGATGGGACATACAAAAGCTCATCGCCATCTGCTCTGTGGACACCGAAATCCTTGGCTGTGTCTCTGATTGCGCAGAGGTCTAATTGAGATGCCATTGCTGCAAAGGCCGTGTTCTGTGAGGTTACAACTGCTTCTCGAACACTTATGTCATCGATGGTTTGGTCTCCGGAGTTATTTACTTCCCAGAGTCCAACCACACCGCCACAACTCGCTTGGAAATCTTTGGAAACATCCCAAATCTTCACTTCGTCAGGTTCTCCATCGAGGTCGACATCTTCTCCGGTGAAGATTCGGCCATCAACATGGTCACCGAGGGTGTAGCCATTCTTTAGCCACTCGGCCAATGTAAATACTTTGTAGGTGGAGCCAGGCTGGAAGCCAGAAGAGCCACCGTATGGTTTATCGCTGTTGAAGTTCACGCTGGTGCCACCCTCAACTGGGTTATCGCTCTGATCAAAGTATCGATTCTGCGCCATGGCAACGATTCGGCCAGTGCCAACCTCAACTGATACCGAAGCAGTGCCAAAGCCCCACTCGTTTTCAGGAGGCAGGTTAGTCATAACCGCATCCCAAGCTGCTTGCTGAATGTCTAAGTCGATCGTGGTGAAGATCTCCAGCCCACCGCGTCGAAGAAGCATCTCCCGGTCCTCCGGGGTAACTCCAAATTCCGGAGAGTTTCGTATGGTCCAGACCGTGTAGTCACAGAAGAAAGCCGTTACTTGGTTTTCTTCACAGCCCTGCTTGGTCTTGGTAATTTTGGTCTGGATTGGAGACGCTTTGAAGGCGTCGGCCTGCTCTTGAGTTATGTAGCCCTCACTAGACATGTTCTGAATGACGTAGTTTCTTCGGCTCAAGCCGCGCTCGTGATTTGCCGCCTCATCGGGCTTGTAATCATTCGGCGATTTCAGCATTCCGGCTAGGTACGCCGCTTGCGGGACGTTCAGTTTGCTTGCTGAAATTCCAAAGTAGTACTGGGAGGCAGTCTCGACACCGTTTATTTGGTTCCCCAAAAACACTAAGTTCAGATACCCGGCCAGGATCTCTTTTTTAGTAACCTCTTGCTCCAGGGCGATTGCGAGTCTAATTTCTCTAAGTTTTCTCGCAACGCTGACTTCGGTAGCAGCCTGAATCGCTCCAGAGTCATTCGAAATGCTTGCAGCTTCAACCATTGACTGCCGGACATACTGCATGGTGATGGTTGAGGCGCCTGGTCCGTCGCCAAAAGTGGCAAGGTTTGTAAGCGTCGCACGGATCAAAGAAATGATGTCAACTCCGCCGTGCTCGTAAAATCTTGGGTCCTCAGTTGCCACAACCGCGTTAACCAGATTTTCGGATATGTTCTCGAAGGGGATCTCAACGCGGTTTTCGTGAAAGAAGGTCGCAATTTGCTCTGGTTTTCCGTCTCGAAGCGCGTAAATCGCAGAGGACTGCGAGGAGTTCACGGGCTTGATATAAGAAGGTATTCCTTCAAACATTCCAATCGAAGTGGTCGTAACCACTCCGGCCACCGCGACCGCTGGCGCTAGCAGCGCCACCGACAATAGGCCGGCGACAACGCTGAGTAGGCCGAATTTCAGAAGGCTCACGAACGTGGAGGATTTAGAGCTGCCAGACATAGGCTCTAGGATACTCGCAATAGGCTGAAATGGAGCTGTGAAATGATCAAGTGGGAGTACATAACAACGCCGCTATTGATACACAAGGAAACTCAAATTCTCAACACCTGGGGTAACCAGGGTTGGGAACTAGTACAGGTCACTACTGGCCCTCAGGGCGGACTCATAGCGTTCTTCAAAAAAGCTGTTGCCGAATGAGCAAGGTCGAACAAAGACTTAGTGAACTGGGCTTTACTCTTCCGGAGGTGGCAACTCCCGCCGGCTCTTATTTGCCGGCGATGATTTCCGGAAACCTAGTCTTTACCGCCGGCCAAATACCCGTGATTGAGGGCAAGCTCATGGCCACCGGCAAACTTGGTGCGGAAATAACGGTCGAGTACGGAGCCGAGATTGCTCAGCGCTGCGCGCTAAATGCCCTTGCCGCTGTCAAGTCTGTTATTGGTGACTTGGATCGAGTGAAGCAGGTTGTCAAGATCGTTGGTTTCGTGTCATCTGTTCCAGAATTCACAGCCCAGCCAAGTGTCATCAATGGCGCCTCTGAGTTTTTGCAGCAGGTCTTTGGCGATGCCGGAAAGCACGCTAGAAGTGCAGTTGGTGTGTCGGTCCTACCGCTTGACGCCCCAGTTGAAATCGAGCTGATTGTGGAGTTTTCCTAGAGGGCTTTGCGCATCCAAACTGAGTCTTCGGTTTTAAAGCCAAGATTTTGGTAAAGCTTTCTAGAATTAGGGTTTTGCGCTTCAGTCTCGAGAAAAACAGCCTTGGTGTCGTGCATTCCAAGTTGAACCATCGCCTCGGTGAGCATTTTTGCGCCGATTCCTTGGTTGCGGTGGTTCTTCAGGACAAAAACCTCATCGATCAGTGCTTCTTTGCCCCCGGACTCAATCCCCCAAGCCCAGCCGATGACGGCGTAACCGACCAACAAGGTCTCTAATTCGGCTACGAACACAAGTCCCAGATCCTGCTTATTGAGCATTGGCTCAAGGCCAGCCAGCAAGTGCTCACGTCCGAAGTTAGTGCCTGCCTCTTCAGAGAAACTAGCCAATAGCCCGAGTAGCGCTTCTAAATCAGCGGGAACTGCTTGCCTAATCATTTAGTCGTTGGCACCGGAGTTGAGCTTTCGGCCGATGGTGTCCATGACCGAAGTGTCCGCAAGGGTAGTTACATCGCCTATAGGTTTATCCTCGGCAACATCTTTTAGAAGCCTGCGCATGATCTTTCCAGAACGAGTTTTAGGCAGTTCGCTCACCACGAAGATTGACCTTGGCTTCGCAATCGGGCCTATCTGACTTGCAACGTGGTCACGCAGAATCTTTGAGGTGTCGGCTTCGCTCCCCAGTTTGTCTAGTTCTTCTTGCATCAGAATCACAAACGCGACAATTGCCTGACCGGTGGTTTCATCGGCAGCTCCTACCACGGCAGCTTCCGCCACATACGGGTGAGATACCAGCGCCGACTCAATCTCTGTCGTGCTGAGGCGGTGGCCAGAAATGTTCATCACATCGTCCACTCGGCCAAGTAGCCACAGATCACCATCGTCATCTAGTTTTGCGCCGTCGCCGGCGAAATAGACCCCTGGAAATCTGGACCAATAAGTTTCTTTAAATCGTTCCGGGTCTCCCCAAATGCCTCGCAGCATCGATGGCCAAGGCTCGGTGATTGCTAGGTAGCCAGATTGACCGGGCCCGAGTTTTTTGCCGTCATCGTTCACTACCTCGATCTCGATTCCTGGAATTGGAACTTGGGCACTGCCGGGCTTGGTTTTTGTAATGCCAGGTAGCGGAGAAACCATAATGGCTCCAGTTTCGGTTTGCCACCAAGTATCGACAATCGGGGCCTGGTCATAACCGATTGCCTTTCGATACCAGAGCCAAGCTGCTGGGTTTATCGGTTCACCAACCGAACCAAGAACTCTTATCGAGCTCAGGTCGTAGTGGCTTACTACCGAGTCGCCCAGTTTCATAAAGCTTCTAATTGCAGTAGGTGCGGTGTAGAAGATGCTGACGTGGTACTTCTGAATAATGTCCCACCAGCGGCCCCAGTCCGGGGTATCTGGTGTGCCCTCGTAAATCACTTGCGTTGCACCGTTGGCAAGTGGACCGTACACAACATAAGAGTGCCCGGTTATCCAGCCGACATCGGCCGTGCACCAATAGACATCCTGCCCCTCGTGCAAATCAAAGACGTTTTTGTGAGTGAAGCTTGATTGAGTCAGATAGCCGCCGGTTGTGTGCAGTATGCCCTTGGGCGCTCCTGTGGTTCCCGAGGTGTAGAGAATAAACAGCGGGTGCTCGGCATTGAACCCCTTAGCAACATGCTCGTTGTCAACGCTCTGCATTTGCTCTTCCCACCAGACATCGCGGGCTGAATCCCAGTCGACGTCTTGGCCAGTTCGCTTGACCACCAGCACGTGTTCGACGCTCGGGCAGTTTCCATCCATGAGTGCCTGATCAACAGCCGGCTTCAGCGCGCTGGCTTTGCCCTTTCTAAACCCACCGTCGGCAGTGATTACGACCTTGGCTCCGGCATCTTGAATCCTGGAGGCGAGTGAGTCGGCGCTAAAGCCACCGAAGACAACTGAGTGCACAGCGCCGATTCTTGCAACTGCCTGCATAGCGATTACCGCTTCGGGAATCATGGGCATATAGATAGCCACTCGATCACCTGGCTCAATGCCCATTCTTGTTAGGACGTTCGCTGCTTTTTTTACAGCCTTGAGTAAATCTAAGTAGGTATAAACCTGAGTGTCACCCGGTTCGCCCTCAAAAAACAGTGCCACTCGCTTGCCCCAGCCGGCTTCAACGTGACGGTCAAGGCAGTTGTAGCTCACATTTAGTTCGCCGTCGGCAAACCACTTTGCAAACGGTGCATTAGTAAAATCCAGGGTCTCAGTAAAAGGCTTGTGCCAGTGCAGCTCCCTGGCCTTATCGGCCCAGAACTCTAGCCGGTCTTCCTTAGCCTGGGTGTAAATCCCGGGCTTGGCGATTGCGGCTTCAGCGAATTGAGTGGAAGGCGCAAACGTATAGGCCTCGGTCAGCAGGTTTTCTGTTTCGTGCTGTTCAGACAACTGTGTCCTCCAGGTGGTTTCTAGTTTTGTATCTTGTCTTATTATCGTTTTTCATTTCTGTTTCGGTTATCACGCTAGCGCTTTTCTGCGTTTGTCACGTCGACCCCAACGGAAACAAAGGTGCTTGGGAAAAAAATATGAGCTTTTCTGCCTTTACCCCTAGATGGGGGACATATTTTCAGAATCTTCTATAAGCTTTAGTTACTGACTAGTTCAGTCGCGATGCCACATCCCCCATGTCGGCATCGCCGGCAGCAGGTTTCCCCAAACCTGCTGCCACCCTAATTTTCCCCAGCTTTGTTTTATTGGACTCAAGGCTGGCGCTCCACGAACAAACATGGGTTTGTGGAGATAAATCAACTGAGCATCTGGCAAGTAATCCAGACCCCTGGGGTCACTGACCTGGTCATTGACGGTGCCGGTTATGCGCGAGCGGATTACGGGGCCGGCTTTCAAGAAATTAAATCGCCATTTGGAACTGATCAGGATCTTTCCGAAGCAATCATCCAGCTCTCGCTGGATGCGGGGTCGCGAATCGACATCGCAAAGCCGGTTGCCGATTTTGTTTATCGCGGAGCCCGGTTTCACGCTGTCTTGCCATTTGGCTTATCCGATAAGCCACTTCTGAGCATTCGGGTTCACCCCGGTGAGCCTCAAACCCTTGAGTCGCTGCAGACATCTGGAATGCTTTCCCATCAACAGCTCGAATGGCTTAGGCGGAAGATTTCCCAGAAAAGGAACATAGTTTTTAGTGGCCCAACCGGTGTCGGTAAGACAACTTTGTTGCGGGCGCTCTTGAGTGAGGTCAGAGAAAGAGTGATCTGTATCGAACAAACACCGGAACTGTTTCTCGCACCTCCTGCGATTGCACTTACCGAGCGGGAGGCAAACCAAGAGGGTGTCGGTCAAATCGGACTGGATGAACTAATAATTCATGCCCTTCGAATGCGACCGGATCGGATAGTGGTCGGGGAAGTGCGATCAAAAGAGTTCAGGGTGCTGTTACAAGCCATAAACAATGGTCACGAGGGCACCTTGACAACTCTGCATGCAAATAATTTAGAAAGTGTCGCGGAGCGGCTATTGGTGCTTGGGTTACTCGGGAACCTGACTTCTGATCTGACCTCGAGGCTCGTTTCCCAGTCAATCGATTATGTGGTTCAGCTCGGAAAAGAAGCCCACCAAAGGGTCATTACGGGGATCGGTCAACCGATCATGACACCTTCCGGGCTAAGGATTCAAAGAGTGGCAATCTAATGCGGCCGGCAATGTTGGCGGGGCTCTTGTCAGCCGGGGTTCCGTTCCCAAAGGCCATTGAGCTGGCAGACCCCAAAGATTTACCGGATAAGTTTCGTGATTTTATAGTTCTCGCTTTCGAACTGGGTGCTCCATTGGTTCCTACTTTGAGTCAACTTGAAGTGCAGCTGCGTCACGAGGAGCGAACCAGTCAAGAAATCGACCAAGCACAGGCCGTGCCTCAGGCAACTAGAACACTGTTGATTTGGCTGCCCGTGGTCAGTTTTGTTCTGGCACAAATAATGGGGCTGGGAACCTTCAGTGGGATTTTGCATCCGGTGGGAGCCTTGGCCGCATTGCTCGCAGGAGCACTGCTGTTCGCAGGCTATAAAATTTCCGGCCGAATGCTCAACAGTTTTCTTGCCCCAAAACCAGACCCAACCTTGTCGTTGATGGTTTTGCGTATTTGCCTGTCCGCCGGGGAACCGTTGGAAAAAATTCGAAGGAGACTTGAAGGTTACCCAGACGGCGGAGCAAGTCAGCTGGTTGAAATTTCAAAGCGCACCGGAGCAAGGCTCTCCTTCCTTATTGACTCCGAACTCGAGCAACTGAATCAAAAGCTCTTGTCCACCCGGATTGAAGAAGCGAGAAAGCTTTCGGTTCGATTGCTTATTCCGTTGTCATTGACAACCCTTCCTGCATTTTTGCTTCTCACCCTGCCGCCGATAATCATCGGCTTCACCCAATAAGAAAGGATAAAAAGATGCAAATACTAAAATCCGAAGACGGTGCCATTACCGCCGAATATGCCATTGCGACACTTGCCGGGGTCGCCTTCGCGGGCCTCATGCTGCTGGTGTTGAAATCTGAGGAGGTCAGGTCGCTGCTATTCAAGTTGATTGCGGGAGCAATTGGCCTTGGCTAGCAAAATCCTGGTCATAGACAGTCTGGCTAGTGATCATGGGGCGGTAACAGCAGAGTTCATGCTGCTGTTACCGGCCCTCATAATGCTATTTGCCACGGTTCTCGGCTCAGTGGTTTTTGCAACCGATCGAATAGCACTTGAGGTAAAGGGTTTTGAGGCAGCTAGGTCGCTCGCCCTTGGGCTTGATCTTCGAGCTGAAGAAGGAATCGAAATTGAGAAATCTGTAGAAGGGGCTCTAACTTGCGCAAAAATAACCAAACGGTCGCTCATGCCCATGAGCACCAAGCTCTGCGTAATGCAGGTTGGTCAGTAGATGCTGGGTCCACGGCAGTGGTCTCACTGGCGTTCATGGGCACGCTCATGCTGCTGTTGTCGGCGGTCTCAATAGCGACGTCATTGGCACTTGAGCGCACGAGGTTGCAGGTGGTCGCGGACCTTGGTTCGCTAACCGCTGCCGACACGCTTCGGGGGCTGATTTCTGGAATTCCTTGCGAAAATGCGGAACTGATTGCGGTTTCAAACGGTAGTTTCCTAGATTCATGTCGTATTGTCGGAAGCGACGCGAGCGTCGAGCTAACTCAGCAGTCAGGATTTGCAGAACTTTTTGCATTTTCGGAAGCAGGTTCGCCAACTGACTAAATAGGAGTACTTTCTTGAAGAAGAAACTGGTAATTGTTGAGTCGCCTGCAAAGGCGAAGACGATTTCCAAATACCTCGGAAACGATTACGAGGTATTGGCATCTGTTGGTCACATCCGAGATTTGGCCCAGGCCAAAGAAATTCCAGCGGAAAAGAAAAAGGGCTCGCTCGGCAAGTTTTCAATCGACGTAGAGAACGACTTCGAACCCTTCTATGTTGTTTCCCCCGGAAAAGCCAAGACCGTGAGTGATCTAAAAAAGGCTCTAAAAGGCGCCGATGAGCTCTACCTTGCAACTGATGAGGACCGTGAGGGCGAAGCAATCGCATGGCACCTTTTGGAAGTGCTGAAACCCAAGGTCCCGGTCCACCGAATGGTCTTCAACGAAATCACAAAAGATGCCATCACTGCTGCCGCAAACAACACCAGGGAGCTGAACACCAACCTTGTTCAGGCTCAGGAAACCAGGCGGGTAGTTGATCGCTTGGTTGGCTATGAAATTTCTCCGGTGCTTTGGCGCAAGATAAATCGTGGACTGTCCGCCGGAAGAGTCCAGTCGCCTGCAATGCGAATGATTGTTCAGCGCGAGCGCGAGCGAATGGCCTTTGTTTCTGCTAGCTATTCCTCCATCACTGCAAATCTAGAGGCCGAATCAATTGGCTTTGAGGCGAAACTCGCAATCCTGGATGGCCAAAAGCTTGCCGGAACCAAGAGCTTTGACTCCAAGGGTGTTCTAGTTCAAGAGGCTTTGGTGCTCACGCCCGAGGAGGCTGCAGGTTATGCGGCCAAACTCAAAGGTCAGACTCTTAGGGTTTCAGCCGTCGAAGCAAAGCCTTCGACCAGAAAGCCATACGCGCCTTTCACCACTTCTACGTTGCAACAAGAAGCCTCTAAAAAACTAGGCATGAGTGCCAAGCAGGCTATGGACACAGCCCAGATGCTTTATCAAGACGGTCACATTACCTATATGCGAACGGATTCACCTTCGCTGTCCGGCCAGGCAAGCTCGGCAGCCATTGCTGTTGCAAAAGAGCTCTTTGGCGCAGAATCGGTTGCTTCGGCGCCACGTATGTATGGGGCTAAGTCGAAAAATGCTCAGGAGGCCCATGAGGCCATTCGTCCTTCGGGGGAGAAATTCGTTCACCCGGATGACCTCAAGAAGGTTTTGCAGGGAAAATCACAACTTTTGTACGAGCTAATTTGGAGAAGGACAGTTGCTTCTCAAATGGCGGATGCCAAGCTTTCAACCACGACAGCCAAGCTGCAAACTGAGGTTGACTCCAAGGTCGCTGAATTCTCAGCATCAGGAACCGTGGTGCTGTTCAAGGGCTTTATGGCCGTTTATCAAGAAGCTCAAGAAAAAGGCAAAGAACCAGAGAGCGCGAAGCTTCCGGCCCTTGAGGTCGGGACAACGATCAAAATTGATGAAATCGCGTCTAAGGACCATTCGACGTCACCACCAGCCAGGTACACCGAAGCTTCATTGGTCAAGGCTTTGGAAGAGCAGGGTATTGGCCGGCCCTCAACTTACGCTGCCATTATTTCCACCATTATTTCCAAGGGTTATGTAGTAAAGCGCGGTAGCGCACTAGTTCCTGAGTGGATCGCGTTTACCGTGACCAGGTTCTTGGAAGATAACTTTGGGGACTTAGTTGACTACGCCTTCACGGCGAAGATGGAATCAGATCTCGACCGAATAGCGCTCGGCGAACTTGATCGCTCTGGTTGGCTAAAGAATTTCTACTTCGGTGAAACCGGATTGCAGTCAACCGTTGAGGGTCTTGGCGAAAGCGACCCGAGATCGATAAACACATTCGAGATTTCCGAAGACATCAATCTTCGAACCGGAAAGTTCGGTCCTTACCTTGAAGTAATGGAGAACGAAGAGCGCAGAATTGTAAACATCCCTGCGGACCTTAGCCCGGATGAACTTACTCAGGCTAAAGCGGTTGAACTTGTAAATGCTCCCCCGGCAAGCGACCGAGTCCTAGGTAAAGAGCCGGAATCAGGCTTCGACATCATAGTGAAAGATGGCCGATATGGTCCTTACCTAACCTTAGTTGACGAGGGTAATCCAAAGCCAAGGACCGCTTCTTTGTTCAAGACCATGGCTGTGGACACTGTCACTTACGAAGACGCCCTGAAGCTTATGTCGTTGCCAAGAGTTATCGGCATCGATCCTGAAACTGAAACCGAAGTCACTGCTCAAAACGGGAAGTTCGGTCCATACCTAAAGCGTGGAACAGACTCTCGCTCCCTTGATACCGAGGAGCAGATTTTCTCACTTGATCTAGTCGCAGCGTTGGAGATTTACAAGCAGCCAAAGTATGGCGGGCGCCGCACAGCAGCTACTCCGCTAAGGGAGTTCGGGGAAGACCCAGCCTCCAAGCTGAACGTTGTGGCCAAGACTGGACAGTTTGGAACATACGTTTCTGACGGAATTGTGAACGCAACCGTGCCAACCGACGAGCCCTTAGACGAGCTGGCTAACGACCGCGCCTTCGAGCTTTTGGCCATCAGGCGTGAAAAGCTAGGGGTAGAGCCAGGCGAAACACCAAAGACCCAGAAAAAGACGACCAGAAAAAAGCGGTAGCCGTGTTTATAACTTTTGAAGGAATCGACGGAGTTGGCAAGTCCACTCAGTTGGATCTACTCGAGACCTGGCTAAAAGCCAGGGGACATGAAGTGCTGCGCACAATGGAGCCAGGCGGCACCGAACTAGGTCAAGAAATAAGGCACTTACTTCTCCACCGCAAGGGAGACGTCGCTCCAAGGGCAGAGGCACTTTTATATGCCGCAGACCGAGCCCATCACGTTGCCACGAAGATTAGGCCGGCTCTCGAGCTTGGCACGATAGTGCTTGGGGACCGCTATTATGATTCTTCGATTGCCTATCAGGGTGCCGCACGAGAGCTCTCCGTAAAGGAAGTCCAGGACATTTCGCTCTGGGCAGTTGCCGGCCTAGAGCCAGACCTTACATTTTTACTGGACATGCCTGCCGAGCAGGCTCTTTCAAGGCGTGATGACACTGGAACTGCTCCAGATCGCTTAGAAAGTGAACAGGTTGAGTTTTTTGCAAGGGCAAGGGAGCAATATCTGAAGCTTGCGACCCAACCTCGTTTTGAAGTTATTGACGCGACCATGGCCATTCCCGAAATACATTCAGCGGTGATTGCCCGTATTGAAAAAGCTGGGCTCGACAAATGACCTCCGGGCTCTTCGATCAGCTTTTAGGTCAACCAGAAGCAATCGAGCAACTTCAGCGCACGGTTGCCGGAAAACTAAAAGGCGTTCACCACGCGTGGCTATTTACCGGCCCAGCTGGTTCTGGCCGGTCTTTGTTGGCTAAGGCCTTCGCCGCTGCGCTTCAGTGTGAAAATGATGGCTGTGGGCGCTGCCAGCAATGTTCTCTAACAATTGCCGGAGCTCACCCGGATGTATTGACCCTTGCCACCGAGCGGGTATTGATCAGCATCGATGAGGTTCGTGAGCTGGTGCAAAAATCAGGGATGAATAGCACCATTGGTGATTATCGAATCGTGATTATCGAAGACAGCGATCGAATGACCGAGCGCACCTCAAACGTTTTACTAAAAGCACTTGAAGAGCCCCAAGACAAAACAATTTGGATCCTCTGCGCACCAAGTGTGGCAGACCTTTTGCCAACAATCCGTTCCAGAACCATGAACGTGCTGCTTCGACTCCCAAGTATCGAGGAGGTTGCTGAGCTACTGGTGCAGCGGGACAAGGTTGATAGAGATCTTGCAATTAGATCCGCACGCCAAGCCCAGAGCCACGTTGGCATGGCAAGAAGGCTGGCGGTATCCCAGGACGCTAGATCTAGAAGGGCTGAAACCCTGAGAGAGATTGCGGGAATCACAAACCTTAGCCGGGCCATGCTTGCTGCAGAAAAACTACTGGGCGTCGCCAAACGCGATGCTGAGGCGCTGGCTCAAGAGCGCGATAAGTCCGAAAAGGATCACTTGATGCTCGCCTACGGACTTGGGATTGACGAGAAGATTCCTCCGAACTTGAGGCCGCAGTTCAAGGGCCTAGAAGAACACCAGAAGCGTAGGAACACCAGAGCTCTTAGAGACGGCATCGATCGAATTTTCACCGACGCCGAGTCCTTTTTTAGAGACGTGCTTGCCCTTCAACTTGGTGCGAATGTCGAAATGACTAATCCTGAGCTCACCGAAGACCTTCAGCTGAGGCAGCTGGGGACAAACGCGGCCGCAAGCATCGCTATTTTAGACGCGATCACCGAATCTAGAAAGCGGTTGGCTTCAAACGTGAGGGACTTGCTGGTCCTCGAATCGCTTTGCACGCTGATGATCCTGAGACGCGACCTTGCGGCTTAGAGCAGCTGTCATCGCGGGCGTTTTATTGCTTGCCGGCTGCACTCCCTCTCCAGCTCCGAATCCGGTTGCTGAAATCGAAAGTGGAGTCGTGTCCCTATATGAACAGGTAATCATTTGGGAAGACTGCGAGGACGGCTTTGAATGCGCGGTTGTTGCTGCACCGCTTGACTGGCGCACGCCGGATGGCTTGTTAATCGCAGTCGCCCTTATGCGCAAAGCCGGGACCTCTTCGTTAGAACCCCTACTTGTGAACCCGGGTGGCCCGGGGTCCAGCTCGATCGAATGGTTACTGGCTTCTTATGAGAGCCTCGGGAGTGATTACCTGCGATCAAATTTTCAAGTCATAGCCTTCGATCCAAGGGGGGTTGGGAAGACCTCACCGGTCGAGTGCAGCAACCTGGGTCTCAAAGATCAGCTTCTCTATGGAAACTCTCCCTACCGATTTGGAACCGAAGAGGACATTCAGTATTCGGCTGACTTGTCGTATCGCTTTGCACAGAGCTGCCAAGGGGAAATGAGCACCGGTTATTACAACACTCAGCAGACCGCCAAGGATATGGAGCTACTGAGAATTCTTCTTGGTGGCGAGAAGCTAAATTATCTTGGCTATAGCTACGGCACTGAGCTGGGAGCCACCTTTGCCGTTTTGTTCCCAGATCAAGTTGGCCTGTTTGTGTTGGATGGTGCAGTTGACCCAACCATTGATCCTGACCTGGCTTTACTCGGGCAAATAAAAGGCTTTGATAAGGCGCTAAGCGCCTATCTGGTCGACTGCTTCACCAGAGTCAGCTGCCCACTCCCGAAAGACATGGCTGAGGCCAAGGACACTATTGCAGGGCTCTTGAGCTCGCTAGAAAATAGTTCGATGCCAACTGATTTTGATAGGGACCTGTCACTTTCGGCAGCTATTGCAGGAATGATTGTGACTCTTTATTCGAAAGACAGCTGGGAGTATCTGTCGATTGCGCTTGAAGAGGGTCTTGCAGGCGACGGCACGACCTTGTTGCTACTGGCAGATTTTTATAACGACCGCGATGCCGAAGGCGGTTATCTAACCAACTTGGTTGAGGCAAACTATGCCATTGCTTGTGCCGATGAAATTACTTACCCATTGCCAACCGCTGATCTGACAAAAGAAATAGCGGCTGCAAGCAAGGTATTTGGAAAGTACTTTGCCTACGGCGAGAGTTCTTGCGACGGCTGGGCAGAGGGTATTGGGAACCAAGAGCTTGATTACAGCGTCTATTTACCGAAGCCAGTAATGATCGTAGGAACGACCGGTGACCCGGCTACCCCCTACGAGCAGGCCGTTACCTTGAGTTCGCTCATGCAGGGCTCCTACTTGCTTACATTCGAAGGTGAGGGTCACACCGCTTATGGCTCCAGCGATTGCGTCGGCAGTGTTGTAGATGACTACCTTGCCGGTAAAACGATTTCAGAAGATTCTCTTTACTGCAGGTAGAGCGTCGAAAGCCCCCAGCCGTATATCTGGCCTTCCAGCTGGTTTTTTACAGGTAAAGAGCTGCCATCAGTACTGCAAAAATCACGATAAAGATTGCTGGGGTCACGAACTTCACAACCTCTAGCCATGGGCGAAAGCTGATTATCCGTGATCGAAGAGCCGACTGACCTGGTAGCGCAGCTAAGTCATCAATGACGGCCTGGGCCTGGGACGCAGCTGAGTACTCGGCTAAAGCGCCGAGTATCCCTGAGGCCAGTAAAATTAGGGCAAATCCATGAACCAAAAACATTTCGTATCCGGATATGGTGGGCGTAGCAAAGGCGGCAAAGGCCAGCAGAGCCGTCGGCGCGAGCTGAGCCAAAATAATGTGGAGTCGGTTTTTTTGGAACTCGCGGATTAGTTCGGCTTCTGTCATGGTTAGTTCCTTTGATCGTATCTATAAGGTTAGGCAACACATTGAAAAATAATGCCCTGCAGGAGAGCCTGTCGCGCAGATTCCGGAAACTCCTGTCTGGTGCACCCGACGGGATTCCGCCGTGGCTAGAAGTTGTCGCCAAGGGCAATGAGCCAGGTTTTTATTTGCCTACCGATGCACCCTGGGTAGTACACGGAAATTTTTCAACATTGGTTGGCGGCGTGAGAGCGCTACTTATGCAGGCTCTTCACCCGGGTTCCCTTACCGGGGTGTCAGAGCACTCTCGCTATGAGCAAGACCCACTAGGCAGACTCTCGGGAACAATTAGGTGGCTAACGGTTACGACCTTTGGTTCGATCGAAGCAATCAATGGTGAGGCCGGCAGGGTAAACCGCATGCACAAGACGGTCAGCGGCGAGTATCAGACTTCCTCTGGCGAAACCAAGGGTTACAAGGCAGCAGACAAGGATCTCTTGCTTTGGGTTCATGTGGCTTTCATGGATTCATTTTTGAGGGCACACCAGAACTATTCAAAGACCCCAATCCCGGGTGGTGCAGATTCCTACGTTGCACTGTGGTCAAAATCGGTTCAACCACTTGGCTTGAAAACAGCTCCAATGAGTGAAGCCGAGCTTTTGGAGACCCTCGAAGGCTTCAAGTCGAAGCTCACCGTGACCGATGACACTAAAGCAGTTATCAGCTGGATAAGAAAGGCACCGCTACCGCTTGTTGCAAAGCCGGTATACGCGCTGTTGTTTCAGTCGGCGCTCGCCTCGATGCCGAAGGAGTACCAGTTGATGATTGGTATTAAACCTTTGCCACTTTGGTTCTTGAGGCCCGTCACTACATCGTTATTGAGCTTTATGCGGTTCGCTATCGGGCCAGAGTCTCCAATAGAAGACGCAGCCCTTGCCAGGCTTAGGCGAGCGGGCGCAATTACAGACTAAACTTTTGAAACGATACGCCACCCTAGCTCAGTTGGTAGAGCAGCTCACTCGTAACGAGCAGGTCAGGAGTTCGATTCTCCTGGGTGGCTCTCGGATCGGGCAAATTGGCGAAGCTTAATTTCCGATCGCGTAATCCTGCATTCTCGACTAGTGGACCTGCATTCCCGCCCTTGCTAGGCTGGTGGAACGAGATTAGAAAGACGAGGGTCTGTGTCGAAATCTTCTGAAATTCTGTCAATCCAACAGCGAGTTGCGAATTCGTTCGGTCATAAGGCGCTCAATAACTGGTCAATGTTTTGTCTTGCCGCCGCCGCCGTTGTGGGTGCCCTCTATTTCTTTGATGACAGAGAGACTCTTGGGGTCTCACTTTGGGAGAAGCCGCTGAAGTTTTTAATCTCCAGTTTCATTTACTCATTGACATTTTCGTGGTTCTACGGGCTGACGCAAAAGGGCAAGAAAATTGTCTGGTGGCTGGGGTCCCTAATCGTCGTGATGTTAGCCCTAGAAATAGTAATCATCGCTGGGCTAGCCGCCGCCGGACTTACGAGTCACTTCAATGTTTCGAGCGCCTTCCACATAGTCATGTGGTCCGCAATGGCAACCTTTATTTCTACTCTCTGGGTTTTGAGTTTTGCAGTGGGGAGCTTTTTATGGAGATTGAGTACTATCGAACCGCTTGTGCGTGATGGTATCCGTTGGGGCCTAGGGATTGGCCTGGCAGGCATGGGGCTCGCCTTCACCATGACGGCGCCACAGGGCCAACAAATAACCCCTGAGGGTTGGCAAGGGATTGCGGGCGCTCACTCAGTTGGAGCAGCCGACGGCGGTCCGGGTCTTCCTTTTCTCGGTTGGTCCACTGTCGGGGGAGACCTCCGCATATCTCATTTCTTTGGACTTCATGCACTCCAAGTTTTCCCTGTGCTGGCAGCGATTCTCATGGTTGCGATTTCTTCCCTTAATCTTCGTCGAGCATTTCTCCACGCAGCGGGAGTCACATATTCTCTGGCCGTAGTGATCCTCTATCTCCAAGCACTCATGGGCGAGTCGATAGTCGCTCCTTCTCAGTCAACGGTGCTTTTATTCGCAGTGGCCTCGTCAATTGGGGTGGCGGTCGGGTTGATAATTTTCTTCTGGCCACAATCTCTAAAACTCAAGCAAAAACTCAAGCAAAAACTCAAGCAAAATAGCTGACACACCCAGACACACCCAGACACACCCAGACACAGCAAACCCATACACTTACTGGGTAAACAGCTTGTTTACAGGGGTAAAGATCTTCCTCGTAACGAGCAGGTCAGGAGTTCGATTCTCCTGGGTGGCTCTGACTAGATTCGCACATCTAAGCGGATCTGAGACACACGCCCCTCAACTGCTGAGGAGAAAATGTGCAGCTTAAGCAAAAACTCAAGCAAGCCGACACGGCCTGACTCACGGTGACTTATCAGGACGCAGTATTTACCTGTGCTGTTCATTTAAAAGTTGTGTTTTCAGGGTTATTCGTCTCCCTCATAACTAACTTTTCGCGGTGCCTCTAGCACCAAGCCGACTCAAGGTGCTGCTAACAACACAAAAACTACTTGTCGTCCCACTGTGGATTGTCGGCGTCGGGTTTGCTGCTATGTTCCGGTTGATGCTTTTTGGGTCTCACAACAAAAAGACTGAGCACAGTTGCGACCACCGCGCCCAATACCAATAGCACTAAAAGCGTTTCCAATAACATCGGCATCCTCCTTGTTTTAGACCTTACCAACTCAGGCAAAAACTCAAGCAATTTTGCTGACACAACCTTACAAACTTTGACACATCAGGACACAGTATTTATCTGCAATGTTCGGGAAAACACTTCGCTTTCAGGGGTGCGAATCTCTCTTGTAACGAGCAGGTCAGGAGTTCGATGCTCCTGGGTGGCTCTGCAAGAGCCCAAACCCTAGGCAAAACTTACTCAAGTAATTGCCCCAATAGACTCGAGTTATGAATAGGCCCTTAGTCAAAATCACCGCAGCGGATTATCACACCGCTGGCGAGCCATTTCGGATCGTGAGTGTCGGGCTTCCTGTCATTTCAGGAGCAACAGTTCTAGACAAGCGAGCGGGGGCTTCCTCAAACCAGGAACTCGAACAAATTAGACAGCTACTTGTCAATGAACCCCGGGGTCATGCGGATATGTATGGCGGGTTTATCGTTGAGCCAAATGATGATGGTGCTGACTTCGGTGTGCTGTTTTGGCACGGCGATGGTTATTCAACTGCTTGTGGGCACGGCACCATTGCTCTGGGCGCCTGGGCCGTAGACACCGGGTTGGTTGCTGCAGAACCAAATGGTGAAACAGCAGTCACAATCGATGTCCCATCCGGCAGAGTGCAGGCCCTGGTCACCCAAGAAAACGGTATTACAACGAAGATTTCCTTTAGGAACGTGTTTTCCCATGCAATCGCCGAGACAGTGCCAGTAGCTCTGGATGACGGCAGGACTGTCTTGGTGGACATTGGTTACGGGGGTGCCAACTACGCAAGTATTGAGGCCAGCAAGTTAGGCCTATCGGTAGAGCCGAAGCATCTAGATGAGCTAATTCGCATCGGCAGGCAGATCAAATGGAAGTTAAATGAGACTCCAGAATCTAATTCGCAGGCCGATGAGCGCCTAAACGGCATCTACGGAACCATTATTTTTGATGACATCAATTCAACTGAGACCGAACTGCATCAACGAAATGTAACTATCTATGCCGACGGCCGGGTCGACAGGTCTCCTTGCGGTTCTGGAACTGCAGCAAGAATTGCCCAGCTGGCTCATTCCGGCAGGCTAACTAAATCAATGACTCTGATTCACGACTCAATCATCGGGACTAGGTTCTTAGGTCAAATTGAAGAGTCCCAAACCCACGGCCAAAGATCTGGGGTAATCCCGGTGATTACCGGAAACGCTTTTCATGTTGCCAATTCAGAGTTTTTGCTGTTCGAAAACGATGAATTGGACGAAGGGTTCTCACTTCGATGAGCGCTCTAAGCCCGGCAAAGTGGATAAGTGACCAGGAGTTATTTATAAAGTTTGGTTATCGCAAGTCAATTGAAGCAATAAGCCAATCCTTGACCGATGGGTTTGACCCTGCAACCGACAAATCCCGCTCATTTGTCGAATTTGCCTCTGGCCAAGGGCTTGTGATGCCTAGCGAGAATGCTGAGTTTGTAGGGCTGAAGTTCGTCACCGTCGCACCCAAGAACCCGGCTAAAAACATCCCAAGAATCCAAGGCATCTACACGCTCTTTGATGCCAAAACTCTCACTCCGCTGGCTCAGTGCGATGGCGCTGCTTTGACGCTGCTTCGGACTTCCTGCGTAACGGCGGCCATGGTGCAAAAGTTAGATTTGCCAGAGGGCCCAAAGCTGGTTGTCTTTGGCTCTGGGCCTCAAGCCCTCGCCCACATTCTCGCAATTTCAGCCGTGTCGACGCCAGATTCAATTCGAATCTTGGCCAGAAACACCGCAGGGGTTGAGAAGCTGATTGTTGACCTCAGGTCCCATGGTATTGAGGCGGCTGCAGGTTCAACTAAGGACCTTGCCGAGGCTGACCTAGTTATTACTGCAACCACTGCCCGAGAGCCCCTATTCGCTCTAGAGCAAGTTCAGAAGACCGTAATTGTTGCGGCTGTTGGTTCGCACGAACCAAACGCTAGAGAACTGCCCGGAAATCTCATGGGTATCGGAACGGTGTTCATCGAAGATCAATCAGCTGCGCTGAGAGAAGCAGGTGATGTCATCATGGCAATCAACGAAGGCTTCCTTGCCGTGAAAGATTTAGTGGAGGTAAAACAGCTGTTTACCTCTGACTACAAGATAGATAGCCAGACCTCAAGAATTTACAAGTCTTCCGGAATGCCTTGGCAGGATCTTGCGATCTTTGGCGCGGCTTATAAGGCTCTGATCTAAGTTCTTATTTCGCGCGCAATGCGCTCATGAGAGCCAAGCCGCCGGCGATTAGGACCATAGCCGGCGGGATGAAGTTTAGAGGCGAGTACCAGTCGGTGGCGCTGTTGGCAATTACGAAAACTACTCCAGCGACACCGAGAGCCAGCAAGAGCCATGCAATTACCCTGGTTGACTGAGGGTCTATCTTCTGAAGATCTTCCCTTGACTGTGCGGTTGTTCTGCCGCAGCTTGGGCAGTTGAAATCGGACTCGGAAATATCACTCTGGCAGTTTTTGCATTTCATGGCTTTAGGTTATTGCCTATCTAAAGGTTGGATTCACTAAATCAATAATCTGAGGACCTGCTACCAACACGATTGCCAGCACGAAGAGCGCTAGACCAATTCGTTTCCACATTTTTTCAAGCTGGCTGGAATCCCTGGGTTCTTTTGGGTTCTGTTTATCAGTCATGCCCCCAGCCTACTTCTTGCCATTAGCACGGGCGGGCTTTGACTTGCTGGCAGATACAATTGCAAAAAACGGGCAGTAGCAATTTAGCTGGAGTTTCACCTAGTGCAGCTGCCCATTTATCGATTGGAAGAACTTGAAGAACAATCTCGTCGCACTGGAGCCCAAGCAGTTTCCAGAATATGTAGAGGCGATCACCGATGCCGGCGGTCAGGTGACTTCAGTAGCTCCTTCCACAAAAGCCCTTGTCTGGACCGATTACTCCTCTCCTGAGGCTTTGCAGGAGGTGCTTAATGCCAACCCGCAGCTTGAGTGGGTGCAGCTGCCATTCGCTGGGGTTGATGCTTTTGGTGAGATTTTGAAGAGTCCAATTATTTTTACAAGTGCCAAGCGTTCTTACTCTGAACCGGTAGCTGAGCATGCCCTCGCTCTTTGCTTGGCTTTGGCAAGAATCATTCCGGAGCGAGTAAGGACCAAGAGTTGGGGCAGGCAGTTTGCCGACTCTCTCTACGATCAGGATGTTTTGATTATTGGCGGCGGCGGCATTGCCGAGGAGCTTGCGTCTCTGCTCACTCCTTTGCGCTCAAGGGTCAGCGTTGTTAGAAACAGACCCAACGAGCCTTTTCTTGAGGGTTTCGCGGGCCGGGTTGTTTCATTTGACGACTTTGACAAGGAGCTAGCCAAAGCAAAGTTTGTGATTCTGGCCTGCGCATTGACAGAGACCACGAGGTTCTTGTTTGATGCTCGAGCCTTTGGGCTAATGCGCACCGATTCTTATCTAGTGAATATCGCAAGAGGAGAAGTTGTGAACCAAGAGGACTTGGTTCGCGCCTTGAAATCAGGCAGCATTGCGGCAGCAGCAACCGATGTTACTTACCCAGAGCCTTTGCCAGCAGATCATGAAATGTGGCAGCTGGATAATTTACTCATCACTCCCCACACCGCAGACACTAAGGAAATAGTTACGAGGTTATTTTCAGATCGTCTTCGGGTGAACGTGGCAGCCTGGCTTGCAGGCACGCCGTTAGTGGGCGTTGTCGACGCTGAGCTGGGCTATTAGGTCAGTATTTAGCGTTAGCCCCAAAGCGTTGGGCTAAACACTTCTACTTTTCCACCGGGAAGGTAGTTCAGGCCGTTTGGAATGTCTTGAGCGATCAAAAGCGGTCCATCGATATCTACAAACTCAGAATGCTGACCGATGACATAGGCCGGGGCCATCGACAGCGAGGTGCCGGTCATATTTCCAACCATTATTGACTTACCGTCTTTTTGGGCAACCTCAACGATCTGCAAGGCCTCGGTCAGGCCACCGCATTTATCCAGCTTTATGTTTATCACCTGGAAGTTCTTTGAGTTGGCATCGTATTCACTGAGGTCTAGAACGCTCTCGTCCCCACCCAAAGGTATTGGAGAAACAAAGCCGTCAAGTTCAGAGTCGTGGCCTCGAGCCAGCGGTTGCTCGATCATTTTTATGCCTAAATCACTAAGGGCTGGAATGAACTTCGTTAGCTGTTCAAATTGCCAGCCTTGATTCACATCGACAACCAGGTTTGCATCCGGTCTTGCTGCCCTTATCGCGGTTAGTTTTTCGACCGGCTCGTGATCATCGAGCTTAATTTTTAAGTTTGAAAAATCACTTAGGTCTTTTGCCCTTATGGCCATCTGCTCTTGTGTGCCGATGCCTATCGTCGCAACGGTATTCAGCTGTTTAGGTTTGAGCCCAACCAGCTCCCAGATGCTGGCATCTCTAATCTTGCATTCCAAATCCCACATTGCAGAGTCAAGCGCGTTGCGGGCGCCATTGGGCGGCATGATTTCGTTAATGTCTTGACGTGTAGCACCTTGCTCGACCCGCGGTTTTATTTCTTCGAGGTCTCGAAGCATCTTGGCTTGGTCATCGCCCAAGTAATAAGCACCAACGCCTTCGCCCCTGCCAGTAAAGGCGTCTTTTTCAAGAGTCACCCAAACCGCATTTAGTTCCAGAAAGGTATAGCCGGTGATAACAAAGGGGGAGTGCAAGGCGAAATCCTTGCGCTCAATCGTCATCTTCATTTTTGACCCAAAAGGTTATCGATTACATCGTCGAGTCCACTGACCAGTGGGTCCATGGCGGGCAGGTCATAGAGTGCGCTCAAGTTAGCAAGGTAGGTGGCACGCTCATGATCCGGCAGCGTGCTGGTGTTAACGCTTATTCCAACGCATCTAATTTCGGGGTTAACACTTTTTGCAATTTCAATGGTCCGATTGATGACCGCCTGAATGCTCGGCAGTTCAAACTCTGGCCAGCCCTTGATATGGGTGCGAAGTGCTTCGGTGCAGACCACAAAGGCATCTGGTTGAGAGCCCACCAGTAGTCCTGTGCTCACTGATGAGTAGCCCGGGTGAAACAAGCTTCCCTGACCCTCGATTATGTCCCAGTGATCTGGGTGATTGTTAGGAGAAATCATTTCTGCCGCGCCCGAAAGAAAATCGGCAACAACGGCATCAACAGGGATACCGCTTCCGGCAATCATGATGCCGGTTTGGCCTGAGGCACGGAAGTCGGCATCCACGCCTCGTTCTTGCAGTCTGTTGGCGATTGCTAAAGCGGTGTATTTTTTGCCCAGTGCACAATCGGTTCCCACTGTCAAAAGTCTTTTTCCAGTTCGTTTTTTACCGGTTCCAACCGGGATGTCCTTTGGCGGCACCCGAATATCGACCAGCTTCACTCCAGACTCGTTAGCTACCGAAACCAGCGCTGAAATGTCATTTAACTTTGTGTGAACTCCTGCGACGATGTCCATTCCCGCCTTTATGGCGGCAACTAGGGTCGGCATCCAAGCCTCTGGAATTGCACCGCCCACAGCCGATGTTCCAATAACCAGTGATTTAGCTCCGGCTTCGGCGGCACTTGCCACGCTGTGCTTGGCAAGGCCTAACTCAATCGTGCCGCCCGGAAGGCTCAGTTGGCCCATGCAGTTTTCTGGCCGCCACTTTGCAAGCCCTGCAGCGGTTTTGGCATAGATTGGCTCGGTTTCGCTGCCAATGAATAACAGGTAGGGGGTGCGCAGTGTGATTGTTGTCAATTGATCCTCGCCGGAATAGATATCCACATAATTCTTCACTCTAACTAGGTTTGTGGCTTGAGGTTTCGCTTCTTAGTCTTGCGTCAGCTGGCACTCCGGCGTGCCGCCCGGTAGGCGATGCCGGTTGGCCGCAACCAAGAAGTAAATGGGCTTTGCGATGTTTCTTATAACCGGGAGCTTTAGGAACCAGCCAGCCAGAGCCCAAATAGTTTTCGATTCGATTAGTGCTTGGGCAATAGCTGCCGCCGCAACGTATCTCGTTGTCCCAGAAACAAAGTAGACCGCCTTTGAGGTGAGCTCAGAGGTGAGTCCAAGCGATTCCAGATCTAATTTTTGGTACGGCTCAATCGGAATCTTGTGTCGGGTCATCTTGCGAAGCAGCCTGGCACTGGAGCTGCAGAAAGAGCAGTCTCCGTCAAAGATAAGAACTTGTTTGCTTGCACCCATGGATTAAGCCTAATGCGGTGTAATGTTTTGGGGTTGTATTGGTTTTACTACAGGAGGCGTAGGCTAAAAGCGTGAACCAATTAGGTCGCAAGCGATCCATGCACCCAACACAGATCGTAGTTATTGCGTTCGGTGCGGCGGCAATTGCTGGCACCCTGTTGCTTTTGCTCCCGATGTCAACATCGGCCGGCAATAACACGACTCTAGTCACCGCATTTTTCACTGCCGTTTCGGCTGTCTGTATCACCGGTTTGACCGTTGTAGACACCGCAACTCATTGGTCCGGTTTTGGGCAGTTCGTGATTTTGATTTTGATTCAACTTGGCGGTCTTGGAATCGTCGCCTTTGCGACTTTGCTTGGTTTGCTAATTTCCGGGCGAATCAGCCTGAGAGATCGAATTAATACTTTGTCTGAGGCCAAGATTGTTGGCGCAGACAACGTTTCTAAGTTGCTCGGCCGAATTCTGTTGGTTTATTTTGGTTTTGAGCTAGTCCTGGCTACTTACCTAAGCATTCGATTGCACTTCAGCTACGGCGAGGAAGTTCTTCGCTCAATTTGGCACGGTACTTTTCACGCAATCTCAGCTTTCAATAACGGCGGTTTTTCGCTTTACACCGACAGCATGATGGGCTTTAGTCAGGACATGTTCTTCATCGCCCCGGTGATGTTGGCTGTGATTGTTGGAGGACTTGGGTTCCCGGTTCTAATTGAGCTTCACGAGAGACTGTGGCGCTTGCGATTGCAGCCGGGCGGAAAGGCAAAGCGCTTTAGCCTCCACACCAGGCTTACTCTCTGGATGACCATTTGCTTGATCGGCTTAGGGGCAATATTCATCGGACTACTTGAGTGGAATAACCCTGGAACCCTCGGCGGGCTCAACACCTGGGACAAGCTGGTCAACACTTTCTTCTCGGCTGTTATGCCGCGCTCCGGGGGCTTCAACTCGATAGACATTACCCTGATGGATCCTGCCACTTGGCTGGGCATAGATCTACTGATGGTTATCGGTGGTGGTTCAGCATCTACCGCCGGAGGCCTCAAGGTGACCACGATCGCCGTTTTGATCTTTATTGTTTACACCGAAATTCGTGGTGAGACTGCGGTGAACGTTGGAAACCGCAGGCTTCCCCGCTCGATTCAGCGTCAAGCTCTCACTTTGGTGGCACTGAGCACGACAGCAATTTTGGGCACGACCTTACTCTTTGCCGCGACGACGGATTTCTCACTCGACGAGATACTTTTCGATGTGGTGTCAGCTGCCGCGACGGTAGGGCTTTCAACCGGCATCACCGCTGAATTGCCGGCTTTTCACCAATTTTGGCTCGCATTTTTGATGTTTATTGGTCGGTTGGGACCCGTTGTTGTTGCGTCCGCACTTGCTCTTCGAATCACAAAGAGGCACTATGAATTACCAAAGGAAAGGCCCCTAATTGGCTAAAGAGAAAGCAAAGCGACGAATTCTGCACACAAACGTCATCGTTATTGGCCTTGGTCGATTCGGGTCTTCGTTGGCACGAGAGCTAGTTCGAACCGGACACGAGGTTCTCGGTGTTGATACTGACGAGAAGCTGGTTCAACAAATGGCGCAAGAACTTACTCACACCGTCAAGGCTGACTGCACCGACGAGGCCGTATTGTCTGAACTTGGCATTCAGGAGTTTGATGCTGCCGTCGTGGCAATCGGAGCAGATATCGAGGCCAGCATTTTGACCACCTCGCTGCTGTTGCAACTGGGTGTTCCAAACGTCTGGGCAAAAGCCAACTCAAAATCTCACGGTCGCATCTTGGAGCAACTGGGTGCTCACCACGTCGTCTTCCCAGAGTTTGAGATGGGTAAGCGAGTTGCACACATGGTTTCTGGAGAGTCCCTTGACTATGTTCCAATCGACAACGATTTTGTGATGATAAAAGCCATAGTCCCGGAGTCATTTCACAACAAAAACCTGGCGGAGCTGAAAATTAGAACCAACTACGAAGTGACAGTGGTTGCGGTTACAAAGGGCGATGGGAAATATTCTCCAGCATTCCCCGAAACAGTTCTGGAGTTAGGCGATCAAATAGTTGTCGCCGGCCAAGTAGAGCCTCTCAACAAGTTCTGCCGAGTTATTTAGGTACAGCTTGAATTTGTCAAAGGCCCTAAAGGGCTCACTATTTTGGCTTTCGTTGTTGCTGGCCATGCTGGCGAGTAACTTTTTTTACCAGACTACTTACCCACTAATTTTCGCCGGGACAGCACTTGCGCTTGGGCTTTCCGGGCTCACTATTTGGAGTGGTTCTAGAATCTCCGGCAGCGTCGTTCCGGTGAAGCTGATGGTGGTTGCTGGCGTTGCTGCATTCATGTATGCGCAGGCTCTTGATGTTGCATACTCATTGGCGTTTGCACCAATGGGCAATCGTTTTGATATGCCCATTGAAGTACTAGTTTTCGGTCTTCTATTCTGGGTCTTTGCGGTTATCGCCAGAACTTTTGTTTTTAGACCTCAGCAACAGAAATAATCCGACTGCCACTAGTGGTAGTGAGGCCCAGAGCAACCAATACAGATACTCAGGAGTCTGAGACTCAACCGCCAGAGATTCTGGATCGTATGGGTTGGCGCACTCGGTAAATAGATAGTCCGGGTCCGCGATGTAGCCGGAATTATTTTCAACCACGAAGCTAAAGCTTCCGGAAATTGGATGCCCGTCCCCGGAGACTACTCGCCAGCCGACTTGGTAAGTTCCAGGAGTATCAATGTCGGCTCGGGCAATCGCGGTGCGTGCGTCAACTACCGCGCAGCCGTTATTTACTGGATTCTGATTCGAATCAAGAATTACTATTTCGGAGCCTGCTGAGTTATCTAGGGATATGAGGTCATCGCTGAAGGACAGGCTTACTTCAGCGATGCCAGCTTCGAGAACCTGTCCGGACTTGGGCTCTTGATCTACAAGCTGTTCGTGGGAGGTTGCCGGAAGTGCTGTCAATGCAACTGAGGCGACTAATGCCAATATGGAGGCTGCGAACAATCTAAACTTCATGGGTAAAGCTTAGGCGGGTGAGATGAAGCAAGCACTAATTGGGATTGGCTCTGGTCTGCTCGCAGGCTCCTTGGCCCTCGTTCTAATGTTTTTGGGTCCGCTTAGCCAGTCCAGTCAGGAATCTGAGCCGATAGCCAGCGAAACCACTCTGCCCGAGGCGACGGTTTCCGCCAGTCCAGTTGAAAGCGAACCGGAACCCACTGTTCCTGAAATTATCCAGTGCTCGGTATCGGCACTAGAGGACGCCGATGAAATCTTATTGCTGCAGGCTCAGGTGATTGATACTTCAACCGGTGAGATCTTATTTGACCGCGGAAGCGGCTCGGCCGCTAGGCCCGCATCGGTTATGAAGCTTTTCACAGCGGCTGCAGCCCTCGAAACTCTCGGTCCGGACTATCAAGTTACGACCAGGGTCTATCAGGATAACTTGGAGCCTGGAAAAATATACCTCGTTGGAGCTGGCGACCCGACACTTTCTAGGACTGGGATCAATCAAAATTCGGTCTATACAAAAGCTCCAAAACTTTCCGATCTTGCTTCGCAAATATTGAAAGTTTTGGGCCAGGAGCCAATAACGCAAATAGTGCTTGACACTTCGTTGTATGGGGGAGCCAAGGGTGAATACCAAAGTGTTTGGGATTCTCGCGGCATCACCAACGGCTACATGTCTCCGGTTTCTGCTCTTCAGGTGGACGGTGACAGAGATAGCCCTGCCGCTAGGGAGTCTCAGCGCTCAATGGACCCGGTCACTAGGGCCGGCACTTGGTTTCAAGAGGCCCTTGGCCTAGCGGCGACGGATGCGGTCATTACCAAGGGCCTGGCGCCGCCGGATTCAGTGCAAATTGCGGCAGTCAAATCCAGGCCAATCAGCGAGTGGATTGACTACATGCTAATTGTGAGCGACAACACCTTGGCAGAAGCACTTGCAAGATTGGTTTCTCTTGATGTCGGGCTAGACGGAACTTTTGATTCCTTGACTGAAACCTACAATCGGGCACTCAGGGGCACCGAGCTGAATCTTCAAGGCTTAATAATTGAGGATGGATCAGGCTTGTCCAAGTACAACCAAGCTTCTCCCGATCAAGTAAATAGCCTTCTGAAGCTCATCGATGCCGGCTACGGAGACTTCGAGGTCATTCTTGAAGGGATGCCAGTATCTGGGACACCCGGATCATTGAGCTACCGATTTGAAGATGCGGTCGGATCAATCACTGCAAAAACCGGTTGGATTCGAACCGGTTATACGCTTGCCGGCTTCCTGGACACGCCGGATCAGTCGAGGCTTATCTTCACCGTGTACAACTTGGGCGACGTGACAGCTAGCAACCGTGAGGCCATGGATGATTTAGTAATGGGCTTTTATGATTGTGGCTCAACGCTGGTAAATAGATAGCCGGGAAGAATAAGAATGGGCAACAAGGAAGCAAGATGACTACAGCATTATTGGTAATCGACGTTCAAGTTGATTTTTGCGAGGGCGGTGTATTGGCCTGCGCCGGAGGGGCAATAACGGCCAAGCGCATTACCGAACACCTAGAAAGCAATAAAGACGCTTATGACTATGTAATTGCGTCAAGGGATTGGCACAAAGCCAACGATGCGAACGATGGCCATTTTGCCGCAAAAGACGAATCTCCTGATTTCAAAACCAGCTGGCCGGAACACTGTGTTGAAGAGGAAATGGGAAGCCAGTACCACGCGAACCTAGACACCAGTCTTATCGACATTCACATAAAAAAAGGCCAAGGAGCAAACGGTTACTCGATCTTCGAAGGTGTCGATGATTCCGGCATCAGCTTTTCTGATCTAGTCAATGAGCTGCAGATTACCCAGGTCGATGTTGTGGGGATAGCTACCGACTACTGCGTGTTTGCGTCCTCGATGGATGCAAAGAAATTTGGGCTGGCAGTAAGGGTCATTACCGGCCTCACCGCTGGGGTCTCTCAAGACTCCACTGAAAATGCGATCGATGACATGGTCGATAAGGGAATCGAAGTAACTCCCGTCTACGAAGCAAATTAGCTTTCTCTGGTTGCTCCGGCGCTCGCGGAGACCGTAAATACTTTTGGTGGGCCAAATCCGGCTTGAGCAAATGCAGCCGTGACAGCCGATTCTAGGCTGGGTAGTAGGTCTTGACTGATGAGTGCAATCGCAGCACCTCCAAAGCCGCCCCCGGTCATTCTGGAGGCGATTGCGCCAGTTTTTACGGCAGTTTCGACCGCCAGGTCTAGTTCCGGGATAGAAATCTCAAAATCATCGCGCATTGAGACGTGGCTGGCTTCGAAAATTGGGCCGATCTTTTCAATTTGGCCGGCTCTAAGGGCCGCAACGGTTGCTAGCACTCGGTCGTTCTCGGTGACGATGTGGCGAACTCGGCGAAAGGTGAGTTCGTCGAGCTTTGACTTTGCAACTTCAAGGTCAGCCTGTCCAAGTTCGCGGAGGGAACTAACACCCAAAATGAGCGCACCTTTCTCGCAGGAATCTCTTCTAGACCGGTAGCCACCGTCGGAGTGACGATGTGAGACCTGTGTGTCGATTACTGCCACAACTAAGTTCTGAGCCTCAAGCCCCAGCTTAACTATTTGTGTTTCAAGACTTAGGCAGTCAATCAAAACCGCAGCATCGGTCGAGGCCAGCATCGATGCTGTCTGATCCATGATTCCGGTCGGCGCACCCACCACTTCGTTTTCGGCTCGCTGACCGATAAGGGCAAGCTCCTGCTTGTTGCGGCCCAAGTCCCAAAGGTCGTTTAGGGCAATGGCTACGGAGCACTCCACTGCGGCAGAAGACGAAAGACCGGCCCCAATAGGAACATTTGAATCCAAGTACAGATCAAAGCCAGCATCAAGACCCGCGCGCATTACCCACGCCACTCCAAGAGGATATAGAGCCCAGTCGAGATCTTGCGGCTCGGCGTCTCTGAGTTCAAATTCGACGATGCCCTCGGTAAAGGAAGTTCCGATTCGGATCAGGGAGTCATCCCGCTTGGACATGGCCGCATAGGTTCTCTTGTTGATTCCAAAGGGAAGAACAAACCCATTGTTGTAATCGGTGTGTTCGCCGATTAGGTTGGCACGTCCCGGTGCTGACCAGACTCCCGTTGGTAAGTAACCAAAGTGTTTTTCGAAGCCCGTTGTTGTTTGCTTCGTCAGGTTCACTTGATTACCTTCTTGAGCCTTGCAGCAGTTTCTTCTGGAGCAACGTCTCCGACAAAGGCGCCCATGGCGCTCTCCGATCCTGCCAAATACTTCAGCTTGTCGGCATCGCGAAGCGGAGAGGTTATTTGAAGCATCAACCTAATTTGGTCCCGGTTTTCAATCATCGGAGCCTGGTGCCAAGCCGAAATATATGGGATTGGCCTGCCATAAAGGGCATCAAGGCCCAAAAGTATTTGCTTATAGGCGCCCGCTAGCTCGCTTACCTCAGCGGCTGTCAGCTCAGTGAAATCTGCAACCTGGCGTTTTGGCAGCAGGTGGATTTCGATTGGCCACCTTGCAGCAAACGGCACAAACGCAACAAAGTTCTTGGTTTCTAGAATGTTTCTGGTCGAGGATTTTTCAAATTCCACGAGTTCGCTGAAGAAGTCACCGCCGTGATTACGGACACTCGCTATTAGCTTTTCAGTCCTTGGAGTCACAAACGGATACGAGTAGATCTGTCCGTGTGGGTGGTGCAGGGTGACACCTATATCCTGCCCGCGGTTTTCAAAGGGGAAGACCTGAACTACGCCTGGTAGTTGCTGAAGGTGAGCGGTGCGAGACTGCCAGGCCTTTATGACAGTCTCGATGCGCGCAACCGGCATGGAGCCCAAGTTGCCCGTGTGATCGGGGCTGAAAACAACTACCTCACAGCGGCCAAAGGAGGTAGTTGAGAAACCAAATGGGGCAGTCTGATTGGGCTCTGAGATCGCACCGAGATTCGGACCGAAGGCCGGGCCCTTGTTCTCAAAAACCGCGACATCGAAGTTGTCTGGAACTTCGCTTGGGTTATTTTCGGAAGTTGGACAGAGCGGACAAGCGTGAGCAGGTGGCAGAAATGCGCGCTGTTGTCTATGGGATGCGACAGTGATCCATTCACCAGACAAAGCGTCGTAACGCAATTCAGCAGTTTCTGGTCTTTGATCCGACTCTCGCTGATCTTGCATACGGCCTACTGGGAGCTTTGATTCGGCGTCATCAAAATAAAAGATGTCGCGGCCATCAAAAAGCTTGGCTTCAATACTGGGCTTGTTCACTCAAGTACCTCTTACTCACTGTCTGTAACATAAACGGGTGCGCAAAAACGACCCTGGTGAGCAACTGAGTATTTCCCGTCTAGACGGGAAGGCTCTCAGTATTGCAGAATTTAGCGCGCTTGGAGGTCAAATTAGTCATCTTGTATTGGGTGGTGTTGAGGTAATTCCTAAATTTTCTGGGGAAAATGCTCGCGATCAGGTGTTTGGGTTCACATTAGCTCCTTGGCCCAACCGTCTTGAAGACGGTCAATACCAGATGGACGGCATCGAGTATCAAATTCCGAAACTTGATTCGCAAAACAACGCCAACCACGGGTTATTGCTCGACGAAAAAATGGAAATTCTCTCTCACGATTCGAATTCTCTAAAGCTCTCCTACAGCTTTGGTAAAGACGCTTACTATCCATTTGCGATTGATTTAGAAATTGAATTTATCCTCGAGGAAAATGCTCTGGTCACGCGTGCAACCGCAACGAACAACTCTTTGACTGCAGCCCCATTTGCCATCGGCTTTCATCCATATTTCCTAATGAGAGACGAGTTCACTGTTTCCGCGGGCTTCACACACCGGGTATTGACCGATGACCGAATGTTGCCGGTCTCAACTAAAGGGGTTTTAGGTTTAGATCTCAACCAGGACTCCCTGGAGCTAGCCACACTGGATGACTGCTACTTTGGGAGCAATGAGGTTCTAGTTACTAGTCCTTCAAGTTCTTTTGAGATTCGCGGCCTAGAAAACATCAACTACTTCATGCTTTATCGGCCGCCAGTGCGGTTATTTTCGCAGGGATCTGCGCTTGCCATTGAGCCTATGTCCCATCTAACGAACGTTTTCGCGACTGACATCTCAAGCGCTCAAATTCCGCCTGGCGAATCCAAAAGCTACAGCTATGAAATTAGAAGTCGCTAGAGGCTAGATCTTTCTCATCAGCCTCTAAGGCTGCAACCAACCTTGCAACCACGTGTTCAGTGGTCATTCCAGCCGGGAAGTTCGGAGCCTCTCCGGCAATCGCCCTTGAGGCCAGACCGGTTTCGGTGTGTCCAGGCCTGGCAGAGATTACTCGGATTCCTTCGCGACGCCATTCTTTACCAAGTGCGGTCAAGAACCCGTGAACCGCGGTCTTTGAGCCGCAGTAAGCCGCCATACCCATCATCGGGGTTTCTGCGACCACTCCGGTAATGTTCAGAACGAACGGCTGATTGCCGGCCTCTGAGGATTCTTTAAGTTTTCCAAACAGCTGGGAGATTAGCTGAATAGGCCCTTGGGAGTTCACAGCCGTTAGTCGCTTGCTGGTCTCAACGGTCAGCTCACTGACCGGACCAAAAGCAACAACTCCACTTGCGTTGATGATTCCGTCCACTTGGCTCGCAGCAACCAGGTAATCGGTCAAAGTTTGAATCGAGTCTGGCTCTTGGTAATCAAGCAGCAATCTAACTTCAGCCTTCGCAGGGATGCTGCCCGCAGACTCGTTGTTAGTCGCAGTGCCAAGCACCTTTGCCCCCTTTGAAGAGAGCACGTTTGTAAGTTCTGCACCAAGTGAGCCTGATGCGCCGGTCACCAATATAGTTTTTCCTGAAAGATCCATAGGGAAAGCTAACACCATTGCGGCTCGCGGTATTTCGATGAACGCGATCAATTTGTTGCCAGAGCCTAGACTTAGGCCTCGTAGCCCTGATTACAAGGGATCCTGAAGGGGATTTTATGCTCAAATCAGTTTCGCTGATGGCCACATCAGCGCTGGTCTTGACTGGCTGCGCATCGGCATCGGTATCGGAATTTGCAGCAGACGGTAGCTGCGATGGTGCCAGGGTGACGGTGAATTTTGCTGGTCTTGGTCAGGATGTTTCCAGCTGCGTTTCAATCAGTGGCGATGCGGCTACCGCTAAGCAGGTCTTGTCCGCGGCAGGTGTCTCCACCGAGGGCACCAAGGCTTATGGCGACATGGTTCTTTGCCGTGTAAACGGTGTTCCGGGCAAGAACCAGCAGATAGTGATTTCAGGCGGCGAGCCATACGTGGAAACTTGCCAGGAGCTACCGGCAGCATTTGCCTACTGGGGGTTTTACCTTCGAGCATCAGGAACAACCGACTGGGTGTTTGCTCCGGAGGCAGTGACAGATCTTTTGGTTAGACCTGGAGACTCGATTGGTTTGGCCTTCTCATTAGGTGGAACAGCGCTAAAGCCTACAGACTAGGCAGCATTGTCGGACCAAACAACGTCAAATAAGAACATCGGCAGATGAAGGAGCTAAACATTGAGGCGAATCGGAATATGGGCTTTGGTGGCCGCGACACTTGGTCCAATTCAAAACATACTGGGCTGGACCATTTCAGGCTCACTGGTGCCCGGCTATGACCCCATTGCCAAAACAATAAGCGATCTTGCAGCGGACGATTCTCCCGTGCAGATTATTCAGTCGAGTTTCTTTCTGTTTGGTTCGCTGCTGACGCTCGTCGGGGCGTGGCACGCCAAAGCTTTTTCTTTGCCCGGACGCGTGGCTCTCGCCGCTGCCGGTTTTGCCGGATTCGGTTATACATTCTTCTCAACCCCTTCCCAAGACAGCTCCTCTTATTTGCACGTGTTGTTTGCGACTTTTGCCTTCGTATTGTTTTCGGCTTGGCCACTTTTGGCAATGCGCTTTGACAAGCGATACCACTGGAGCATCAGACCAGTTGGTGCGATTCCAGCGACTCTAGTTATGGGCATCACCACCTTATGGTTCCTACTTACGTGGCTGGAACCCGGACAACCCATTGTTGGCTTATCCGAGCGCGTTATAGCAGTCATGCAGGTGTTGTGGTTGTCAGCTACTATTTGGTTGCAGTGGCTGCACCAGAAAAAGGCTGACGCGCGGCTTGTCACCAGCTAGTTCTAATTGATACAAACCTGGCCTTAGGCTTTTATTGTGATAACCGCAGGAATCGACCTAGCCGCAGAGCCAAAGGGCACTGCCCTAGCCCTTATTGAATGGGGCGAAGGCTCTGGCAAGCTAATAGACCTTCAGGTCGGTGTTGCGGACAGTGTGATAGTGGAAGACGTTTCTAATGCCGGGAAAATTGGTATCGACTGCGCACTCGGGTGGCCAATGGAATTCGTAGATTTCGTCTCGAACCATAATGACCCAAATGCTAAAAGCCACCAGGTAGAAGGCGGCATGGATTGGCGTCGACGCCTTTCGTACCGAGAGACCGACAGAGCGGTTCGCGCTAAAACAGGCAGATGGCCACTGAGTGTTTCAACCGACCGACTGGGGCTCACCGCGATGAGGTGTGCTGGTCTTCTAGGAAGACTTGAGAAAACTGGAATACAGATTGACAGATCTGGTGCCGGTGTAGTTGCCGAGGTTTACCCCGGAGCAACTTTAAGGGTTTGGGGATTTGACACCACCGGCTATCGAAAGTCCGTTGATGAACGTAAGCGTCTACTAAACCAAATTCTTGAGCAGGCCAACTGGCTAGATACTTCCTCGTTCGCATCGCTAATGCTCGAATCATGCGACGCGTTTGACGCAGTGATAGCCGCCCTGGCAAGCAGAGCGGCATTTCTGGGTCTATCTGAGCCTCCGACTCAGAGCCAGATGTCACAGGCTCGCATCGAAGGCTGGATTGCATTGCCGGTTGGTAAAATAAGTGAGCTGATAGCGGGTGCCTAGGGATATTTACTGTGATTATTTAGCCCTAATGCGAAATGGTAACTGTCGACCCCTAGTGCTGAGGGAGCCTGTGATGCATGGAATGTGTTCAATACCAAGGCGATTCGGGATGCCTCAGAGGCTAGCTCGCCGTCAATAGGGATTTTGCAGAAACATCATCGATAATCAGATCGGTAATAAAGCCTCCGGCAAGAGCTCCTTGCAGGCTAGGAATGCGAGATTTACCCGAAACAACACAGACTCTCCTAGGCGCACGCTTGAGGACATCAAGGTCCAGGCCACTAGATCGACGGTTTAGTTTGACATCCTCCCAGGAGCCATCGGGTCGATAAAACACAGTTGCGATATCGCCGACCACTTTGTCTTCACGGAGGCTATCTAGGTCGGCCTGACTCAGATAGCCGGCGGTATAGACGTGACTTGGAACCTCGGCGTGCAGCGAGCCTAGACCGAAAAGCGCGACATCTAAAGAACCTTGAATGTCTAGAGTGCGCTTAATGCTGCGCTCCCTCCAGAGGATTGATTTAGTGTCCGAGTCATCAAAGAAGGCTGGCACTGGAAACTGCTCGACTACGGCACTAAAAGCCTCACCAAATCGACGCAAAATCTCACCGGAGTAGGTAACTCCCGTGGTGTGGTCATTCCCAGCTCCGTTTAGTTGAACAATCCTGGAATCACTCGTTTGCCTGCGGGTCAGGTGACGACTCACGGCGCTGGTAGTTGCCCCCCAGGCCACTCCCATTGTCATCTTCGATCCAAAAAAGCCGTTTAGCATTCGTGCAGCACTGAGTGAAACTCGGTCCAATTGCTCAACCGGGGAAGCAGTATCCGAAACTGGAACAAGGTGGGCATTTACGCCAAATCGGTCATTAATTTCACTGGCCAGTCGCCTTGGAGCATCGTCCGGAGTGTTGACCTTTATTTCAACGATGCCTCGATCTCTCGCCATCTGTAACAGTCTTGAGACTGAAGACCGGGACACATTTAGCTCGTTACCTATGGCTTCCATTGTGAGATCCTGCTGGTAATACAACTGGGCAGCCCTAAGCGAAAGCTTTACCTTTGATTTTTCGCTCAGCTCCTGATACATGACTAAAGTATTGCACGAATGTGCAAAGTGCTCGATTCGTATTTCCGGTTACGACAACCTCCAATAGGTTCACGTCTCTTGGACAGTCCTGAATGGAACCTAAGCCATGGGGCGGAAGGTAAGCATGAGCACGCTTCAATTGGAGAACATTGCCTTGAACGATCGCGCGACCAGCAACCCTTCCATCGCCGGCTTTATTATGGCCACCGTGGTGACGATCATGTCAGTGTCCAACACTCTGACCGTCACTTACTAACTCCCAGTTGGCAGTAATGGCCGAATGGTAAATACTCACGGCTCCAGCGTTTGCGTCGAGACCGTGAGTATTTTTAGCTCTGATGTGCCGAGCATGTTTAGTGAGTCGAAGAACAGCGACATGGCTTGGGAGTAAACCTTGACCCAAGGGAGCGGATCCTCCGCGATGACTTATTGGCCGCGCTTGCTGATCAGTATCCAAAATCAGAAGCCCAAGTTCCGTTGCGCTGGCATATTCGGCGTGGGCTTGGTGTGATTCCAAAGTTCAATTCCACCCAGAGAATTGATGAATATATAGACGTCTTTGACTTCGAGCGTTCCGAGGATGACATGCAGACCATCACTGCACTAAACACAAACTTTAGAACCGGAGTCGGTCTAGAGCATCGCAACTAAAGATTTAGACCCAATTCAGGGTTCTGGAAACCGCCTTCTTCCAGAGTGACAGGTGTCGTTCGCGTTCTAGAGCGGCCATCTTTGGCTCCCACCTTGCGCCCTCTTGCCAGCGATCTCTTAGTTGATCTAAATCCTTCCAAAAACCAACAGCGAGACCGGCCGCATAGGCGGCACCGAGCGCCGTGGTTTCAGCGACTACTGGACGTATCACCGGCACCCCGAGGATGTCTGCCTGGAACTGCATGAGAGTGTTGTTGTTGATCATGCCACCGTCAACTTTTAGCTCGGTCAGGTCGTGACCAGAGTCCGCATTTAGAGCATCTAGGACTTCGCGCGTCTGGAAGGCTGTTGCCTCGAGCGCGGCCCTAGCGATATGCCCCTTGTTTATAAAGCGAGTCAGTCCAACCAAGACGCCGCGCGCATCTGGTCTCCAGTGCGGTGCAAATAGACCGCTAAATGCCGGCACAAAGTAGGCGCCACCGTTGTCTTCAACGCTGTTAGCCAAGGCCTCTACATCTGAAGCCGAATCTATAATCCCTAGGTTGTCTCTTAGCCACTGGATCAGAGACCCGGTTACCGCGATCGAGCCCTCAAGAGCGTATACCGGAGCCGCATCGCCGAGCTTGTAGGCCACGGTGGTTAGCAGGCCGTTCTTGGAAAGTACTATCTCCTCACCGGTGTTGAAGATTAGAAAGTTGCCGGTTCCATAGGTGTTTTTGGATTGGCCCTTGGAAAAAGCTGCTTGACCAAAGGTTGCTGCTTGCTGGTCGCCAAGGATTCCGGCAATCGGGACATCTCTGAGCAGGCTTTGGCCGCTTACGGTTCCAAACACTTCCGAGGAGGAGCGGATTTCCGGAAGCATGGAAAGTGGAATACCGAACTCCTTGGCAATAGCTTCCTCCCACTCAAGAGTCCTGAGGTTCATCAATAAGGTCCTGCTGGCATTTGTGACATCGGTTTTGTGGACGCCACCCTCGACGCCACCGGTGAGGTTCCAGAGCAGCCAAGTGTCCGGGGTTCCAAATAGAAGTTCGCCCTTTTCCGCAAGCTCGCGAGCGCCAGACACGTTCTCTAGAATCCAGCTGATCTTTGTGCCGGAAAAGAAGGTGGCAAGCGGAAGGCCTGTAGTTTCTCGCAGTCGATCGACGCCTTCTGAACCAGCGAGACGGTCGACTATGTCTTGGGTTCTTGTGTCTTGCCAGACAATCGCGTTATAGACAGGTTTGCCAGTTGTCTTATTCCAGACAATCGTGGTTTCGCGCTGATTGGTGATGCCAACGGCAGCGATGTCATGCCTAGTGATGTTGGCCCTGGAAAGCGCAGTTCCAATCACCTCGCGGGCATTACCCCAAATTTCCATGGGGTCGTGTTCGACCCAGCCTGGTTTGGTCATTATTTGCTTATGTTCTAGCTGTCCGGTCGATATAACCGAACCTGACTCGTCAAAAACAATTGCTCGAGTGCTGGTTGTGCCCTGATCGATTGAAAGGACGTATTTTTCCATGAGAATAATCCCTAGCTGCGTTGATAGTTTTCCCTTACCGCTGCCTAGAATACCGCTGTGAGCATTTCGAAGGGCTGGAGCGAGGCAACAATTCGGCTGCACGAATGTACAGATTAGAAGGCAGTCCAGCGCAATTCTCCGATTCATATTCCTGAGCGAATGTGCTTGCTGCTCATTTGTTGCTATGAGTGCCTGTCATGTGAGGGAAAGTCTCAATAGCTGCGCAGGTCTTTCTTCCAAGTTTGCGCTACCCTTCTTATCTGGAAATAACAGAGATTTTTTAGATATAAGAGTTAAACTAAAATAAAATTCTACTAAAGTGTGTAATTGTGAGATTATCTTCTAAAATATTGATCGACCAGAGTCACCGCCAGGCCTGGTCTGTCGATCCGGACGTCGCCTCCAAGATGAATCCTGTCAACCCGAATGACGCCGGGTATGTGAGATTTGTGTCCGTTATTGAGGAAATGGGCCATGAAGTCCTCGTGAACCATGAAAATCTATTTTCGGTAGACCTGTTAGCTGGCGTCGGGGTTGCAGTGTTGCCGCATGCTGCTTTGGATAAGTGGGAGAAGACCCTCGGTCGAGGCAGCCCAGAGTTAGGCAAAAGCGAACTCGATTCGCTTGAAATATTTGTCGCAAACGGTGGAGCACTGCTGGTTCTGGGGGAGACAGAACAGGACAAATACGGCAATAACTTTAACGAGCTCGTGGCAAGATTTGGAGCCGTTGTAACTAACGAAACGGTTCAGGATCCGGAACATTCTTACAAGGGGGTTCCAACATGGCCAATGGCAGCATTACCCAAGCTCGCTTCATCTGATCTGCTATTCCAAGTGACAGGGGTTTGTCTCTACCGATCGGCGACTCTCGAAATTACTGAGGGCACCCTTGCAGAGGTTTTCCTCCGCAGTTCACTCTCGGCCTCACCAGCTGATGCCCCAATGGGCGTCGCCATAAAGCATAAAAAGGGTCGGGTGGTCTTGATAGCCGATTCGGATGTCTTCGGAGATGATTCGGTGAAGGATCTCGATAATGAGCAGCTTCTGAAGAATGTAATTGGCTGGCTAGTAAATTCGCAGCAAGCAATTGCTGATGTCGGGGCTAAGGGCGCGAAATGGCCAACGGATGACCGCGCCTGGCAGTCCCTGAGCCAAGCAATAGAAGAGTTGCGCCCATTGCAGCAAAAAGACGGTTCAATTCTTGATGATGGAGGCAACCTAGAAATAGCAGCGCGATTACTCCCAGTCATCACCTCGAGCATTCAGGCTCTGGCTCCCAGGTTCGCGCACCAGTCCATATACCTTGAATCCTGTGTAAGCGATTTAGAGAAATGGCGTTTGTCAGGCTTTTTGGTCCCAGATTTTTATGACTCTCTTGAGCTGTATCGTCCGGACCAGTACCGCACCAATTTACTTGAAAATCTAGCGGTGTTTTCGATGTATACCCAGAACGGCAATCCAAATCGAAACCTAGAGGCCGTGATTACTACGACTTTTTGGCCAGATTGGTTAGCCAAGATAGAAACTCGCTATCAAAATCCATCATTCATTCCAATTGAGTTCGTTGCTTTCACCAAGGGTTATGACACAAATTGCGCAACCCTTTTTCCGGAGACTGTGGCAGTGAGGGAAGTCAATACCTACTACTGGGGCGGAATCTTCTGTGACCGGGAGGCCGCAAGATTTAGACGTGTCAGCCGGTCGGCTCAAGAGTTACTAGATATTCCATTACCTCCAGATGCCGAAGCTTTGGTCCTAAACCAGGATTTAGCCAAGGAGACTTTCGTGCTTTGGGATCTGATTCATGACCGCACCCACTCCAAGGGTGATCTTCCCTTTGATCCCTTCATGATCAAGCAGCGAATGCCTTTCTGGATGTATGCACTCGAGGAGCTACGTTGCGATCTTTCAACATTTCGCGAGTCCATTACCCTGGAGAACGGAGGGGACCATCGAGCTAAGTTCATCCGCTATGCAATCTTGTTTGACCGACTATTCCGATTCCCGATTACGGGCGATAGGATTCGAAATTATGACGGACTGGGCGGCCAAATTGTCTTTGCGCACCTCCACCAGTCCGGGGCATTATCTTGGACCGACAATCGGCTCTCCTTCGATTGGAAACTCGTGAATAACTCAGTCGTGGAGTTGTGCCAGGCAGTAGAGGCCCTCTATCGCGATGGCATTAACCGCTCCAGACAATCACAGTGGATCGCGGCCTACGACTTTGTCGCTGGACTGGTTCCACCCCACCCAGCATCCAATTGGAGTAAAGGCACAGATTCGCTACCTACCAGTGGCGAACTGAGGGAAATGGTGAACCTAGTGTTGGATGACGAATTTCCTCTAAATGTTTTTTACGAGACTCTAAATCGCAATTTGCGAGAAGTGATCGATTCAACTGCCGGGATTACTAGCTAGTTCTGCTGGCATACTTCTTTATTATGGAAGCTCTAGACGGCAAAATACTGCAGGCGTTGAGTCTGGATTCGAGCCCGGCCATTGCCGAGCTGGCAGCTGAGCTTGGGGTTCCAGCCTCTACTCTGCACCAAAGGGTAAAGCGTCTTGAGGCCAAGGGATTGATTTCTGGTTACCGAGCGGTGATTGATCAACGCAAGGCAGGCCTCAAGTTGCACGCACTTGTTTCACTAACTCCAATCGACCCTGCTCGGCCGGATGATGTGCCCGAGGTAATGGCGGGTATTGCAGAAGTCGAGAGCTGCTGGTCAGTTGCCGGACATGAGTCCTACGTGATCAAGGTTGCGGTTAGTGAACCGGAGGAGCTGGAGGCGCTTCTTGCCAAAGTCAGAGCCCTGGCCAATGTTTCATCAACGTCAACAGTCATTTTGTCCACACCTTTCGAATACCGGCAGGCAGCCATTCCAGAGCCAAAGGAAGATCAGTGACCAAAAACCCAAGAGGATTTGCAAGCGATAACTACGCTGGCATTCACCCTGATGTTCTCAGGGCGATTGCGTCCGCGAACGAGGGTCACGAGGTTGCTTACGGCGAGGATTCCGAATCTCTAAAGTTCCTAGAAATCACAAGAGAGCTTTTTGGCAATGACGCCGTTGGATTTCCTGTTTTTAATGGGACCGGGGCAAATGTTATCGCGCTGCAGGCAGCAACGAAGCGCTGGGAAGCGGTCATTTGCGCCGACAGCGCTCACATTCATGCCGACGAAGGTGGGGCTCCAGAGAAGATGGCTGGACTAAAGCTTTGGACCGTGCCAACGCCGGACGGAAAACTCACCGTCCAAGCCGCGAAATCCCAGATCTTTGATGTCGGCGTGGTTCACCGAGCACAGTCTGGAGTTATCAGCATCACCCAGACCACCGAGATGGGAACCGTCTATCAACCTGAGGAAATTGCGGCGCTAGCAAACCTTGCCCACGATAACGGAATGCTTCTTCACTTGGACGGGGCAAGACTTTCTAATGCCGCAGCAGCAATAGGCAAGACTTTCAAGGAGATGACTACCGATGTCGGGGTTGACTTGGTTTCGCTTGGTGGAACCAAGATTGGCGCGCTAGCAGCCGAAGCGGTAATTGTGACAAACGCAAACAGCGTGAGAGGTTCTGAGCTTTCAGAGGCGATGCTGTTTCTTCGCAAGACCTCCATGCAGCTAGCATCGAAGATGAGATTCGTCTCAGCTCAGCTCAACGCTTTGTTTGAGAACAACGCAGATGTTGCAATTGCAAACGGCAGGCACGCCAATGCCATGGCAGCGATCCTGTATGCCGAAATCATGGAGATCGCCAAAACGAATTCTGTGATTTCAATTCCCAATACAGCGCAGGCAAACGCTGTTTTTCCGATATTTCCAGAAGCTCTCACCCTCGCACTTCAGGAGGAATATCGCTTCTATGTTTGGAATCAAGCAACTGGTCAGGTAAGGCTCATGTGCTCTTGGGATACCCAGGAATCCGATGTCAATGGTCTGGTCTCACTGCTAAGAAAGCTGGCCGGCTAGAAGGGTTTAGTAGTCCCCAAAAGATTGAACTACTTCTGAGCCACTGGAAGCCGAGTTTGGACGGAGTCGAACCAGCAACTCCCTGGCATTCGTCCTTGGTCCCATGGTGACTGTTGTCAACTTCTGACTATAGATTGTGGTAGCTCCCTTCACGTTCCTTGGTGATAAACCCGAATGTCATGTTCAAACTTGTCCACATTGCGAAAGCCTTGTCTGATTATTAAAAAGACGCGAGGGGGCGGAAATCTCGTCTGTGGTGAGTAAAAATTCTGTTCCAAAGCAAAAGAACCCCATCGCGAAGGATGGGGTTCTAGTAGGCCCCGTGGGATTCGAACCCACGACCCACGGATTAAAAGTCCGTTGCTCTAACCAACTGAGCTAGAGGCCCCTAACCGTCTCTAATTCTAACAGCGAGCTAGCTCTGAACATCATTGGTTGCGAATCGGACAAGGGCGAGAGCATCGAAGATCGCGACTTAGCCAAGCTGCAGCACCAGCAGTCATTATCTTCATATTCTTCGGGAGCATCAATCGGTGCCTCGAGGCATAATTGCATTTGGAATAGACACCGACCAAGAGTAACTAATACGGCCATTTCTTTTTATCCAGTGTCGGCGATCTGACCCATGTAATCCACCTCGGCAATTAGTCAGCTAAAAAACTTCCTAAAGCGCAGGGAATTTCGTTCTAAAACCCCCAGTTGACCCCCAAATGAAGATTGCTCGGCAGCTGCTATATGCGATTCCCGTCCTTTTCCTGCTCGTCGGTTGCGCACAACCCCAACCCAATATCGTGTCAGAGTCTCAAACACCCACGGCGGAGGTCCAACCCGAACCAACTCAGAGCGAAGCCCCCATGATTGAGGGCGGTCCCATTGATTGCGATGCAAGAGTTCGGGGGGGCATTGAGTCAACGGTCAACGCTCAGACCTCGGCCTTTGCACGAGATGACTTTGAGCTCGCGTACTCGTTCGCGTCACCATCATTTCGGTCCAACGTGACACTAGAGGGCTTCGTGGAAATTATTGCCGGGAGTTATGGCCCGCTAATCGAGTCTTCCAAGCTGATTTTCAATGACTGTCTGGTTGATTCTGACTCCGGACTAGCGCTGATTGATGTTCGGTTTCTACAAGCCGGAAATGACGTTTATGCCCTCAGATATTTGATGACTGAAGCCATGGATGGTTGGCGAGTCCAGGGCGCAAGTAACCTTCAAGTGGTTGGAGAGGGCGCCTAGGAAGGTCAGCTCATGGCCGCACCGGCAACTACTTCACGCAGCCGCCTGCGCAAGTCCTCAAGGACTTAATGGGAATCAGCTGACTGAGAGGCTAATTTGAGTTTTCAAAGCTAAGTTTGTTCAGGAAGGTGGTCATCGATAAGCCGATAACCCCCGTGAATAAAAGATCAATTAATAAGGGAGAATGACAATGGCACAAAAAGAGCAAAAGCCTCAAAAGAACACCAAAAAGGCCCCTGCAAAAAACTTGAAGGAAAAAAGACTGGCAAAGCAGTCCAAATCAGAAGGCAAAAAGCGCTCCGAATAGATCCACTCTTAGCCTCTTAGTGCCCATGTCGTGCATAAGGTCCTGAGAAGTTACCAACTCCGGTAGGCCCCGTCGGATTCGAACCGACGACCCACGGATTAAAAGTCCGTTGCTCTAACCAACTGAGCTAGAGGCCCCTGCAGCTTGAAAGTGTATCAGCCGATTAGCTCAAGATGTCTTTAGTGGTG
>Ga0222646_100021_pt1 | contig 89955 bp, 92 predicted proteins | sample AntAcemetagen293_FD_179819 | JGI IMG/M metagenome (GOLD analysis project Ga0222646, IMG submission 179819) | Saline water microbial communities from Ace Lake, Antarctica - #293 | ecosystem: Environmental > Aquatic > Non-marine Saline and Alkaline > Saline | place: Antarctica: Ace Lake | collected... | reverse complement strand
ACACCAAGGAATAGAAAACGATATACCTTTTAAAAGGTATGCAAACAAACAATTAAAAGCAGCTTAATGAATACCAATCAGAACTTAATTTAGAACATTATCTGTCCCATGGATGGGGGGATGCTCATTAGAATATCTTTTTTAAAAAGGTACGTCATCAGAATCTGGCAAGCCAAATGCATCATTAGGAGTAGGGAGGTCCTTAGTGATAAAAGGATTAGATTCTTGACTATTATTGATCTTAGACTGAAACTCAAAAGGGGTGTCAAAAGTGTCTAAGTTGTCAAATTTACCTAGATTTCCGATAAACTTTAATCTGATATTATCTAAACCTCCATTACGGTGTTTGGCTACAATAAATTCTGCCTGACCATCTGTTGGAGATCTTTCCTCATCATCCCATTCTTCTATTTTATAATATTCTGGGCGGTAGATAAAAGACACAATATCTGCATCTTGTTCTATGGCTCCAGACTCTCTTAAATCTGAGAGAATAGGACGTTTAGAACCTCCTCTTGTTTCTACAGCTCTAGATAATTGAGAAAGTGCGATCACTGGAATATTAAGTTCCTTTGCCAAGGCTTTTAGGTTTCTTGAAATAGTTGAAATTTCTTGTTCTCTATTTCCTCCACCTTTTTGGCTGTTTCCCGCAGTCATTAATTGCAAGTAGTCAATAATAATAAGTTTAATTCCGTGCTGGGAAGCCAATCTCCTTGCCTTTGCTCTTAAATCAAAAATAGATAAAGAAGGAGTATCATCTATAAAAAGGGGGGCTTTTTCTAAAGCTTTTACCTTTACATTTAACTGTTCCCACTCATGCTTTTCTAATTTACCAGTCCTCAATTTTTCAGAAGAAAGACCTGTTTCAGAAGAAATAAGTCTAGTAATTAACTGAACAGAAGACATTTCTAAGGAGAAAAAAGCCACTCCAAGGTTGTTGTTTACTGCAATATTCCTAGCCATAGAAAGCGTAAGCGCTGTTTTACCCATACCTGGTCTAGCCGCCACAATAATTAAATCACTGGGTTGCCAACCAGAGGTTAATTTATCTAGTTTGTCAAATCCAGATGGAATACCACTAAGCCCTTCTTTATTAGCAATTTCCTCTATCCTTTTCTTAGCTTGGATTACCAAGTTTTGAGCTGTTTCTGCAGAACGTTTTAAGTTGCCTTGGGTCACGTCATACAGCTTAGATTCTGCTGCGTCTAAAAGATCAAAAACATCAGTAGAATCCTCATAAGCGTCTTGAATAATCTCATTAGAGATTTTAATGAGACTTCTCTGTATGTACTTCTGAAGTATGATCCTGGCGTGAAACTCAATATGGGCAGATGAAGCTACTTTTTGAGTGAGATTTATGAGATAAAAATCACCGCCTACAACTTCTAGTTTTCCTTCTTTCTTTAATTGAGCGGAAACGGTTAATAAATCAATGGGTTCAGAGGTTTCAAACAAAGTAAAAATGGCCTCGTAGATAAACCTATGGGCGTCTTTATAGAAAACATCTGGGTGTAAAATATCTATCACCTCATCTACCCCCTTTTTGTCTATAAGCATAGCCCCTAGAACAACCTCTTCTAAATCAACAGCTTGAGGGGGTATTTTCCCTCTCTCTAGCGTCACTAAAGACGGTGATATAGGCTGGTTTCTTGGTAAAGGCTTGAGGTTATCCATAAGTGCGAATGTAGGTAATTAGGAAGGTAGGATGATGAAAAAACAAGAAAGGACTATTCACAATTTCTTTGTTAATAAGTTACAAAAATTGTTTATAACCAAAAAAAAACCACCGTTAAAAAACGGCAGTTTTTAGAATTCTAATAAAACAAAGGGATTAGCCGTTGTAGACTCCCATATTGGCATATTTGTCCATGCGCTGGGCTACCAATTCTTTTGGGGATAAGTTTTTTAATTCCTCAAAATGGCTGTGAATTTTATTTTTAGCAATCTCAAACATCTTATCTCTGTCACTGTGAGCGCCTCCAGAAGGCTCTCTTACAATCTCATCTATAAGCTTAAGCTTTTTCATATCTGTAGCGGTTAATTTTAAAGCGCTAGCAGCTATTTCTTTATACTCCCAACTTCTCCATAAAATAGAGGAACAAGACTCTGGAGAAATGACTGAATACCAAGTATTTTCAAGCATTAGAACGCGGTCTCCCACTCCAATACCTAAGGCCCCTCCTGAGGCTCCTTCTCCAATTATCATTACAATGATAGGTACTTTAAGCCTAGTCATTTCCAATATGTTTCTAGCTATGGCTTCTCCCTGACCTCTTTCTTCTGCTTCTATTCCAGGATAAGCACCCGGAGTATCTATTAAAGCTACCACAGGAATACCAAATTTCTCCGCAGACTTCATAAGCCTTAAAGCTTTTCTGTAGCCCTCTGGGTTAGCCATTCCAAAGTTTCTATACTGTCTTGTTTTGGTATTATATCCTTTTTGCTGTCCAATAAACATATAGGTTTGATCTCCTATCTTTCCCAAACCACCTATCATGGCTTTGTCATCCTTTACGTTTCTATCTCCGTGGAGCTCCAAAAAACTCTCCCCACAAATAGCTCTAATATAATCTAAGGTATATGGCCTGTTAGGATGTCTAGACAGTTGAACTCGCTGCCAGGCAGTCAAGTTTTTATAAATGTCTTTTTTTGTTTCTTGTAATTTTTTTTCAATCTGTTTACAGGTTTGAGAGACATCTACATCACTCTCTTCTCCTATAATCACACACTTGTCTAGCTGGTCTTCTAGCTCCTTAATTGGAAGCTCAAAATCTAAATACTCCATGGGGTGTTTTAATTGGTAATAACCTACAAATATAAAATTTATATGCTATAAAGCTACCCCTAAGTTTTAGTTTTTAAAATAGGCTTGTTTTTTAAAATCCCATTTGCAATTACGGTAAGTAAAATAAGACTGGCCCCTGCGTAGAATAAAGGAGTCATCTGTTCACTACTTCCAAAGACTATAAAGGCCAGCACAATTCCATAAACAGGTTCTAAATTAGTGGTTAGCATGACGGAATAAGGACTAATAAAAGCCATTAGCTTAACAGAAGCTATAAAAGCATAAGCAGTACAAATAGAGGCTAACAGAAATAAATACCAAAAATCTGATATAGAAATTTCCCAAAATGAAGCGTTAAAAGAACCTCTTAAAGCCAAATACAAACTGAGTACCAAAACCCCTCCAGCCATTTCATAAAATACAATAATTGAAGGTTTATAGCTGGCAATAAATTTGCCATTGAGCAAAGAAAACACAGCTACTAGAAAGGCTGAACTCACCGCTAGTATAATTCCCTGCCAATACTGAGTTTCTACTTTAAAAATAACGCCAAGGCCTAATACAACTAAGCCTCCAAAGATCACCTCATACCCTATCATTTTCCTATTGTACCAAAATGGCTCTAAAATAGATGCAAATAAAGCACCAACAGACATACAGGCAAGTGCAATAGACACGTTAGAAAGCTTAATAGCCTTAAAAAAGGTTACCCAATGTAGCGCAATAATTGCACCCGTTCCCAAAAGAGATAAAATGGTACGCCTTTTTAAATGGAGAGAGAAACCCATCCACTTAATATAAAAAAATACTATAACCATTGCCATTGTCATCCTATACCAAACAAGAGGTAAAGCGTCTATGGAAATAAGCTTTCCAATGACTGCAGTAAAACCCCAAATGAATACTATAAAGTGAAGGTGAGCAAAGTGCTTAAGGTTAGCGTTTGGCATTGTTTAACAGATAAATGGCTATAAAACTGAAAACAATATTAGGAATTAGTATGGCTACTAAAGGAGAAAGTCCAGACTGCTGTGCTAAAGTACTAAAGACCCTGTCAAAAAAGATGTAAATAAAGGCCACACAAATACCAAAGGCTAGGTTTACTCCCATACCACCTCTTCTTTTGGCTGCAGAAACACCTACCGCTATAAAAGTGAGAATAAAGGCGGTAAATGGCAAAGCCCAGCGCTTATATTTGACTATAATATAAGTGTTAATATTGCTTGCCCCTTTCCTTTTCTGATCCTCAATAAATTCATTGAGCTCAATGAGGTTTTTAGTTTCTGCTATATATGATACAGGTGTTAGATCTGATATTTTAAAATTAAACACAGTGTCTAAACTGGCTTTAGACACTACCATTGAAAGGCTATCTGAAAAAATTCTTTTTTCAAAACTAGTGAGCTGATATGTAGAATCTTTTTCTCTCCAGCGAATGGTAGCTGCAGAAATTTTGTACTCCAGCTCATTTTTCTCATTAAAATGTTCCAATGTGAAATTATATCCTCTTTGTCTGCTAGGGTCATAGCTACTCACATATAAAAAATCCTGATCGTTAATTTGGTTAAAGATATTATTGGTCACCCTGTCTTCTTTACCCTTTCTTAAGTACTTAAAAATAAATTCATTGTAACCCTTACTGGCTTGGGGCACAATAAACATCACCATAAAAAACATGAGCACAGCAATAAGACTTGCGCCAATGAAATAGGGTCTTAAAAATCTATTAAAAGAAACTCCAGAACTTAAAATAGCAACAATTTCTGTATTGTTAGCCAGCTTAGATGTAAAGAATATAACAGACAAAAACAAGAAAATTGGAAATAGGAGGCTACCAATATAGATGGTGAAATTACCGTAATAGGCAACAATCTCATTCACAGGAGCATTGTTGTCTATTATCTTTCCTATTTGTTCTGCCAGGTTGGCCATAATTCCTATGGGCACAAAGAGCATAAGCATCACTGAAAAAGTGAGCAAATATCTTTTGAGAATGTACCAATCTAAAATTTTCAATTTAAAGACGTTTATTCATTTGTGATACCATCATTTGTTTCCAAGCTGCAAATTCTCCAGTTATAATTTTTTCTCTTGCAGTACGCACCAACCACATATAAAAACCAAGGTTGTGAATGGTGGCTACTTGCTTGCCTAAGTATTCTTTGGCTATAAACAAATGCCTTAAATAGGCTTTGGAGTACTCAGTGTCAACAAAGGTAAGTCCCATTTCATCTATGGCAGAAAAATCTGCCTCCCATTTTTTATTCTTGATATTAATAGTGCCATGCGCAGTAAAAAGCATTCCATTTCTAGCATTTCTGGTAGGCATAACACAGTCAAACATGTCTATTCCTAAAGCTATGTTCTCCAAAATATTAATAGGCGTACCAACCCCCATTAAGTAGCGGGGCTTGTCTTCTGGCAGCACCTCACACACCACCTCTGTCATGGCGTACATTTCATCTGCAGGCTCACCAACAGAAAGACCCCCAATAGCGTTTCCCTCTGCTCCTACAGAGGCAATATATTCAGCAGATTGCCTTCTTAAATCCTTATATGTAGACCCCTGAACAATAGGGAAAAAAGTTTGTTGGTAATCATAAATTATGGGGGTTTTGTCTAAGTGAGTTAAACAGCGCTCTAACCACCTGTGGGTCATGTGCATAGATCTTTTAGCATAAGAGTAGTCACACGGGTAAGGAGTACACTCGTCAAAAGCCATAATAATATCTGCTCCTATTTTTCTTTGAATTTCCATCACATTTTCAGGGGTGAAAACATGAAAGGAACCGTCTATATGAGACTTAAACTTTACACCCTCCTCTTTGATCTTTCTATTAGAAGAAAGAGAATAGACTTGATAACCACCACTGTCTGTCAAAATATTTTTATCCCAACCCATAAACTTGTGTAAACCACCTGCTTTTTCTAAAATATTGGTTTGAGGTCTCAGGTATAAATGATAGGTATTTCCTAGAATAATATCTGGTTTAATATCTTCTTTAAGCTCACGCTGATGCACACCTTTTACGGATGCCACAGTGCCTACGGGCATGAAAATTGGAGTTTCAATAATCCCGTGATCTGTTTCTAAAGTGGCAGCCCTGGCCTTGGATTGAGGGTCTTTATGAGATAAAATAAATTTCAAATTTTATAAATCTAGCCGCAAATATAGTAAACCCCTCGTGAGTATGCACCTAAGTGATTCATAAAATTAACTAGCTTTTTCGTTGATAAATACTAACAACTCGTGTTGTGTAGCCCAAACAAGGGTCTTATTTTTACAATGCTTAAATAACCCACACAAGATGTCAAACATTACAGATTTAAATAATTTAACCACGCAGGTCAGAAGAGATATCTTGCGTATGGTACACAAGGTAAACTCAGGACACCCTGGAGGGTCTCTTGGGTGTGCAGAATTTTTTGTAGCCCTCTACAATGAGGTTCTGGAATTAAAAGAAGGATTTAATATGGATGGAACAGGAGAAGATCTTTTCTTTTTGTCTAACGGCCATATTTCTCCTGTTTTTTACAGCGTTTTAGCACGCCGTGGATACTTTCCAATAGCGGAACTTAATACCTTTAGACTCATTAATTCTAGACTCCAAGGGCATCCTACCACGCATGAAGGTTTGCCGGGTATTAGGATAGCCTCTGGATCTCTGGGCCAAGGAATGTCTGTAGCCATTGGTGCTGCTCAAGCAAAAAAATTAAATAAAGACGCACATCTGGTTTACAGTTTACATGGTGATGGTGAGTTGCAGGAAGGGCAAAACTGGGAAGCCATTATGTATGCCTCTGCAAAAAAGGTAGACAACCTCATTGCAACTATAGACCTAAATGGACAACAAATTGATGGCTCTACAGACCATGTTCTCCATATGGGAGATATAGCCTCTAAATTTATTGCCTTTGATTGGGAAGTACTATCCATAGAAAAAGGAAATGATATGAGAGCCATTCTTGAAGGTTTAAAAGCTGCAAAAGCACTTACTGGAAAAGGGAAACCCGTATGCATGCTCATGCACACTGTCATGGGAAATGGAGTAGATTTCATGATGCACACGCATGCATGGCATGGAAAAGCACCTAATTCTGACCAATTGGCCAGCGCATTATCACAAAATCCAGAAACCTTAGGGGACTACTAAAACCAATACAGATGAAAAAATATACAGATAGCGGAAAAAAAGACACTAGAAGCGGTTTTGGAGCTGGATTAGCTCACTTAGGAAGAACCAACCCAAATGTGGTAGCCCTATGTGCAGACCTTATTGGTTCTTTAAAAATGGATGAGTTTATTGAAGACAATCCGGAAAGATTTTTCCAGATAGGAATAGCAGAGGCCAATATGATAGGGATTGCTGCTGGGCTTACTATTGGAGGAAAAATTCCATTTACGGGCACCTTTGCAAATTTTTCTACGGGTAGGGTCTATGATCAAATTAGACAATCAATAGCATATTCAAATAAAAACGTGAAAATTTGTGCTTCTCACGCCGGGCTTACCTTAGGAGAAGACGGGGCCACTCATCAAATTTTAGAAGACATTGGACTCATGAAAATGCTTCCTGGTATGGTCGTCATTAATACCTGTGACTACAACCAAACCAGGGCAGCCACTATTGCTATTGCAGATTATCAGGGGCCCGTTTATCTACGTTTTGGAAGGCCCGCAGTAGCCAATTTCACCCCCACAGAAGCTCCTTTTGAAATAGGAAAAGCCATATTGCTACAAGAAGGAACAGATGTGACTATTGTTGCAACCGGACACCTAGTTTGGGAAGCTTTACTAGCTGCAGAAACACTTGCAGAAAAAGGAATTAGTGCAGAAGTGATTAACATTCACACTATAAAACCTCTAGATGAAGCAGCTATTTTAGCCTCTGTTTCCAAAACAGGTTGTATAGTGACTGCAGAAGAACACAACATACTTGGAGGTTTAGGAGAAAGTGTAGCTAGAACTTTAGCTGTTCAACACCCAACCCCTCAAGAATTTATTGGAACCCGTGACACTTTTGGAGAAAGCGGAACCCCCGCGCAACTCATGGATAAGTATGGACTAAACCACGCCGCCATAAGCCTAGCAGCAGAAAAAGTAATAAAACGTAAATAAATACGTTATTCATTCAAATAGCTAAGACGCATTTTACTTCTAATTAGAACTTAAAATGCGTCTTTTGCTTTAAACCCAACCTAATGAAAAATATAATAATTGCTGCAGCCCTGTTTTTAAGTTGTCATTTAAGTGCACAAAAAGTAACCGGACTGGGTATTAAAGCGGGCTTAAATTACAGTCAAAATGGAGATTTAAAAACTTCCATTACGTCTGCTTCAAATAATATTATTGCAGGCTCCGAGCAAAAAATGGGCTACCACTTAGGAGTATACGCTAAAATGAATCTTCCTGTGTTTTACCTAAGGCCAGAATTAGTCTATACACATACAGAAAGTGCTTATGATTTTTCAGGTTCAAAAGGAATTTACAGCCAGTCTAAAATAGACTTCCCCCTTTTATTAGGCTTAGAGTTGTTAGGGCCTCTGCATGTGTTTGCAGGCCCCTCTTTGCAATTGGTTTTATCTAATAACTTTGATGTAAAAGGGGTAGGAATAAAAGACCTTGAAAAAAACACCACTATTGGTTTTCAATTTGGTGGAGGACTTAATTTAGGGCGCTTAGGATTAGATGTGAGATTTGAAAGAGGATTAAGTCCAAACCAAATACAACTCATAAACAACAACGTAAGCTCCATTTCAGAGAGCCTAATAGACACTAGACCAACTCAGGTTATTTTTGCACTCTCTTATGCACTTTAGACTTAGTCTTTATCTAAGTAGTCTGGAATTCCATCCCCGTCAGAATCTGGAAAACTAATGCTACCATCTGCATTAAATACTATCTCTTCTCTGGTAGGAATCCCGTCTCCGTCATCGTCAGAGTCTGCATGATTGGCAACCGCTTGTTGGAAAGTTCTTGCTTCTTCTAATGAATCTGTGTTGTCATTGCTAAAAATACCATCTCCGTTTAAGTCTTCCATGATAGATGGAATTCCATCATTGTCAAAATCAGTATCTTTAATATATTTCCCCAACTCTACTGAAAAAACAAGTGGCTCATATGCTGGTATTGAACCAGAAGACGAATTGTAATAAGCCAAAGCAGAGGGAAATACAAATAAGCCAATACCACTATCTGAAAAAGAAGTGGTCCCATCTGGATGACTTACCACATTTAAACCCGCCTTTAACTTAGAGGTCCCCAACTGGTAGCCTCTTATAGTAAAAGGCAGATATTGCCAAATAAAAGTTGCAGAAGCGTCAAATGATTTTCCATTTAAAAAACTACCCTGATATTTTAAAAGGGTGGAATCTCCAACCGTTGGAGAAATACCACTAGCTCCTTCTCTAACTACTAAATAATAAAAAGTATGATCTACGGTTTCTTTGGTTTCAAGACCAAAAAAATCTGAGCTTATAGAAATAATTTCTGACTGCATCATTAAAGAAAGAGGTGTCTTAGAAAGATTCTCCCCGGCTATAGTGTCTACTCTTACTTTAAAGTCAAAACCATTAGGTGGGTTTTCAAAAGACTCATAGTTGTAAAAATGTGTTTCTAAAAAAGCCTTTATATCTAAATCATTTTCTGATTCTACTATACCAAGCGCTTTGGGTGGCACAATTTCTACACCTACTATTTCATTTTTAGTACAAGAAGTCGCTGTGAATAATACTAAGACAAAAAGAAAAAACTTATTCATAAACATCTGAATCATTTAAGGCCCGCAAGATACAATTTTCTCGTATTTTTGTCTGAGACATTAACAAAGAATTTGTATTGTTTATGCGTTTAGACAAATACCTCTGGGCACTGAGATACTTCAAGACCAGAAACATAGCAACAGAGGCCTGTAAAAAAGGTCAAATAAGAGTAAATGAAGGCATTGCCAAGCCGTCCAGAGAGGTGTACCCTATGGACAAATTAGTCATTAGGAAAAATCAAATTAATTTTCAATGCACCGTATTAGATATTCCAGATAGTAGGCTGGGTGCTAAGTTGGTAGACATTTATAGAAAAGACACTACCCCTCTAGAAACCTTGGAACAGCAAAAAATAACTGCTTTAGCACAAGAACACTACAGAAAAAGAGGCACAGGTAGGCCCACTAAAAAAGAGAGAAGAGATCTTTCAGATTACACCCAAGACCATGGAGAAGATGAGCAAGCAGATGTTTAATAAAGAATATTGGGAAGAGCGGTATTCCAAGAAAGAGACAGAATGGGACTTAAAAAGCATTTCGCCGCCAATTAAAGCCATTATAGACCAATTAGATCTGCCTCACAAGCAAAACAAAGAGCTTAAGATTTTAATTCCAGGTGCTGGAATGGGCCATGAAGCTATTTATCTATTTAACAAAGGCTTCCTAAACACCTACGTAGTAGATATTGCAGCACAACCACTTGCCTCTATTGAAAAAGCATGTCCTGATTTTCCAAAAAACCAACTCATTTGTTCAGACTTTTTTGATTTAGAAGTCTTTGAATTTGATCTGGTTTTAGAACAAACATTTTTTTGTGCATTAGATCCTTCCTTAAGAGCTAGGTATGTCAATAAAATGGCTTCCCTACTAAAATCTGGAGCTACGCTAAGTGGTGTCTTGTTTCAATTCCCATTAACCAAAGAGGGACCTCCATTTGGGGGTAGCATAGAAGAGTATTTTGATTTATTTGAAGACTGCTTTCATATCTCTTTTATAGAAACCGCGCAGAACTCAATAAAACCAAGAGCAGATAGAGAACTCTTTTTTATCTTTAACAACAAATAATAATAGCTATTATGGCTCATAAAATTTTATCCCATCTAGAAATTGCTCATAAAATTCAAAGGATTGCCTACCAGATTTACGAATCTAATGTCAATGAAAAGGAAATTGTGGTAGCGGGAATTATAGGTACAGGACTAGATTTCGCTAAAAAATTAGCAGCAGCCTTAGAGGAAATTACCACAGCCAAAGTTACATTGTGTGAGGTGAAAATGGATAAAAAAAATCCGTTAAAAGGGGTCACTACATCTCTTAAAAGGGAGGAATACGAGAATAAATCCTTAGTCATTGCAGATGACGTATTAAACTCTGGAAGTACACTCATTTACGGAGTGCATCACTTTTTAGAAGTGCCACTTAAGCAATTAAAAACGGCTGTTCTAGTAAATAGAAATCACAAAAAGTATCCAGTAAAAGCAGATTTCAAGGGAATTTCACTCTCAACCTCACTACAAGAGCATGTAGTAGTAAGTTTTGACCCAGAAAATAATGCCGTTTATTTAGAAGACTAAGCATTTAATAAACCAAGGTCTTTTTGAATTTGAATAACTACTGCTTCTGGGCTTTGCTGATGCACACTAAGCACTAAAGATGCTTGGTTGTAATATGGGGCTCTTTCAAATAAATGTTTGCCTAAAAATTCTGCCATTTCACCTTCTTTTAAATGCGAAATAAGAGGTCTCTGAGACCTTTCAGGTAAGAGCCTAACAATTAACTCTGGAATATTCATTTTTAAATATACAACTGCGTCTGAACTAGCCGTAATCACCTTCATATTACCTCCATAACAAGGAGTACCGCCACCAGTAGCTAGTACATAGGAGTCTGTGCCTTGAGCAAGTCTCTTTAAAGCGCTACACTCTGCTTTTCTAAAAAAAATAATTCCTTTTTTATCAAATATATCCTTTATGCTCATCCCGTACTCTGCTTCCAAATAATCATCTAAATCTATAAAAGAGATCGCTAGCTTATTAGCCAATAAACGACCTATTGTAGATTTTCCACTACCCATATACCCTACTAAAACAATTTTCATAGCTATATTTTTTTACCCCACATGGTTTTATAAAGGTACCGTGCATCTTTGAATTTATACTTAAATTCAGTTTAAAAAACAAAGTTAGTTTAAGCATCTTAATTGAAACTAAATATATAATTTTAAGGAAAATTCAAAAGTAAGTCTTTTATAATTTAAAGTATTTAAACAAATTAACCCTCGTAAACTAAAATAAAAAAAATCTAAAATACTGACCTGCAGGGATATTCTAAAAAAAAGATAAAAATATATTCTTTTGCCTTTGGAAAGTAGAATATTGATAGTATATTTGCACCCGCTAACAACAATAAATTAGTAAATGACCTGGTAGCTCAGTTGGTAGAGCATCTCCCTTTTAAGGAGATGGTCCTGGGTTCGAGCCCCAGCCCGGTCACATAAAAGTTAAGTCTCGTACTTAACTTTTTTTGTTTACTATCATTTTGGGCTTTTTTTTGTTCCTTTATGGCTTGTAAATGCTCACGTGGTGAAATTGGTAGACATGCAATCTTGAGGGGGTTGTGTCCTATGGACGTGCTGGTTCGAATCCAGTCGTGAGCACCATCTTATGTTGATATAAAGGAAGGACTTCTACTGAGGTCCTTTTTTTATATCATTTAATACCTTTTTGTGCTATTTTAGTATAAAAATTTTACTTGTAAATGACTACATCTAAAAAAGTGACCGTCATAGGTGGTGGTATTGTGGGATTGAGCTGTGCCTATGCACTTGTCAAACAAGGATATAGTGTAATAATTATAGATCATAAAACAGAAGCAACTGGAGCCTCTTATGTGAATGCAGGCTACCTCACTCCAAGTCATATTATACCTCTAGCCTCTCCGGGTATGATTTTAAAAGGACTTAAATGGATGTTTAATAGCAGTAGTCCTTTTTATGTAAAACCCAGACTTAATAAAGATTTTTTAGACTGGTCTTGGAAGTTTTATAAAGCGGCTACTCCATCTAAAGTAGAAGCTGCTATATCTCCTATTAAAGAAATAAACCTCTTAAGCGCTCGCTGCTATAAACAAATGCTGGAAAGTAAAGACCTGGGAACCTTTATGCTGGAAGACAAGGGGTTACTCATGTTGTATAAGACTCAAAAAGAAGCAGTACATGAGGGAGTAGTGGCTGCTAGAGCATCCCTCGAGGGACTTGCGGTAAAAAGCCTGTCTGAACAGGAGCTCCACAATATCCAAGCCGGCCTAAGCCCCGATCTAAAAGGAGCCATTCATTACCTATGTGATTCTCACACAACCCCCACAGAGATTATGCCTGCCCTATATGCCTACCTCAAAACTTCAGGTGTGCGTTTTATAACAGAAAAAGTGACAGGCTTTTCCACCACCCTGCAATCAGAGAGTGCTATAAATAGTGTTTACACTGACAGCCAAGAAATTTCTTCTGACTTTGTAGTGCTTGCTGCGGGTGCCTGGAGTCAAGAGATAGGAAAGAAATTAGGTGTAAATCTTCCTATTCAAGCAGGAAAAGGATATAAAATAGATGTTCATAGAGTCACGGGTATTCAATATCCTGCCATACTTATGGAAGCCAAGGTGGCGGTTACCCCAATGAAGGGCTTTACCCGTTTTGCTGGAACGATGGAACTATCTGGGATTAATACACATATTAGAAAAGAGCGTGTAAATGCCATAGCTAGTGCTGCAGAAGCCTATTATCCTGGACTTAAAATAAGTGATGAAGAAAAAGCCGCGGCTAGCTCTGGCCTGAGACCTGTTTCTCCTGATGGGCTGCCGTATATAGGATATATAAAACCTTATAAGAATTTATTAGCTGCTACAGGACATGCCATGATGGGTTGGAGTCTAGGACCGGGTACTGGACATATTATAGCAAAGCTTGTAGCGGGTAATGTTCCTGAAATAGACATTAAAGCTTTTAACCCCAATCGGAAACTTTAATTAAAGTTTCCGATACTACAGATGTTGTTTTAGGAATATTAAATCTTATTTTCTAATCTCCTAGGTCTTTTATTTTAACTTCCTTAAACCAAACACCAGATCCGTGGTCTTGTAGACCCAAAAAACCTGTATTTGCTTTTCCGTAATCTGGGTAATCTACCCATTTACCACTCCCTCTGAGGGCTTGCCATTCTGGAGTAAACTTATCAAAAGAAACAATTAAAGCTCCATTTAGATAGTGAGAGACTTTTCCGTGATCAAAAATAATACGGCTGCTATTCCACTCACCAACAGCTTTAAGAACCTTTTGCTCATTGGCAGGATGCATGGCGTAATTGGCTCCTGTTTTTTGCCAGTCTTCTATAGGGGATGGAAAATCAACATCGTCCAAAAGTTGGTATTCTGGTGCGGTTTGGTAAGGAGAGTGATAAATAGTGTCTTCTATAACGTGATAAAAAACACCGCTATTGCCTTCTGAACTTATTTTCCACTCCCAAGAAAATTCAAAGTTGGCATATTTCTGAATTGAAATAATATCACCTCCTAAATCTCCCGCCTTACCAAAGCAACTAATTAAACTGTCTGTAATACTCCAATTAGAGGGGAGTATATTTTGGTTGTAAGCACGCCATTTAGAGGCATCCATTAGTGATTCCCATTCTGGTGCAGCTGTTTTTAAAAGGGTATTAGATTGATCTGATTGAGTTTTTTTAACCTCTTTGCAGCTCATTAATAACAGAAAGGCAAGGAGACATGTAGTAATACAACTTAAATATTTCATTAGAATTAATTTAGTATATGTTAGTTTTATTAAAGTGATAAAAAGCTAATATGTATTATTTCCTAAGTTTCATTGCTGTTGGATCCCATAAAATAACTTTATTTTCATAATAACTATCATTACAGGCCAAAGCAGGAGCTGCAGCTCTGTAACCGAAAATAGCATCTTCTACTACTGAGGCACCTCCTTTAATAGCGTTAAACCAATTGGCAAAGTGGTCATGATGGGCGCCTAAATAGTCTTTTTCTGCCTCATAGACAATTTCCTCTTGGGGCTTCATTTGCTTTCTTTTCTCTTTAGGATCTGTGCTTAGTTTATGTGCCTGTGCTGCCAAATAAGGATCTGCCTCAAAACTCTCTGCATTTCTTCTCACTATAACCTTATCCCATTGAATATCCATAGCGCCTTCACTCCCAACTATTCTCAAATAGGTAGTCCCTGAAGTCCCATCTACAAAATTACACCTCAATGATAAATTAAAAGCAGGATGTTTTTTGGTTTCTGGGTAATCAAATACACCTAACATCACGTCTGGCACTTCTCTGCCATCTTTCCAAAACCTGAGACCTCCAGACGCATAAATTTGATCTGGACCATAGGAATTAGTGATAAAATGAAGACTAGAAAATAGATGTACAAAAAGGTCTCCAGACATTCCAGTACCGTAATCTCTATAGTTGCGCCATCTAAAAAAACGCATAGGATCAAAATCTCTGCTTTTAGTATTACTTAAATATCGGTCCCAACTTACAGTCTCCTTAGATGCGTCATCTGGAATGTTATATTGCCAAGCACCACTTGGGCTTCTTCTGGCCCAGAAACCTTCTGCGTAATTAATATCTCCTATAGCTCCTGATGCCAATAATTCTCTAGCTTTCTCATTTCCTAAGGATGACAATCCTTGGCTTCCTACCATAAAAACCATACCTGTTTTCCTTTGTGCGTCTATTACTGCATGGCCCTCTTCTAAACTGTGCACCATAGGCTTTTCACAATACACATGCTTACCAGCATACATTGCATCTATAGAAATCTGTTTGTGCCAGTGGTCTGGAGTGCCTATAATGACAGCATCTACATCTGTTCTAGCTAAAATTTCCTTATAATCTCTAGTGGTAAATAAGCCTGCTCCCCAGCGTTCTTTAGCCTTATCCAAATGTCCTTGATACAGATCACAAACAGCTACTAACTTCACTCCAGAATGAGCCAAAGCAGCAAAAGTGTCTTGACTTCCCATACCTCCCGCTCCAATAAGAGCTATTTGAATATTATTGTTTGGACTTGAATATTGTCTTTTTAAAGAATTTGTCTGAGATTGAGAAAATACTTTAGGAATAGTAGCCAAAGCTACACCGCCTAATGAAAGTTTCCGAACAAATTGTTTTCTACTTAAAGATACTGATGTTTTTGAATGGTCTTCCTTTGGTTCTTGTCCTAAAATAGATTTAGAGTTTGAATTAATATTAGTAAATAATGGTACTGATTTGGTTTTCATAAGGTTGGTTGGTTACTGGTATAATTTAATAATTAATTAAGGTATGACATTTAACAAAAAAAAACAACTGATGTAAAAATTGATTCAGTAATGTTTAATTTTTAACTAATAAAGATGAACAAATTAAGGAAAAAGTGTAAATTTGTTTAAGTACAAAAAACATAAAATGAGCTTAGTAAAAAAGACTTTTAGTATTAGAGATTTAGAGAATTTATCTGGAATTAAAGCTCACACTATAAGGATTTGGGAGAAGAGGTATAAACTACTAAGTCCAGAGAGAACTCAAACAAATATTAGATCTTACAGCTTACTTAGTTTACAAAAACTCTTAAACATAACGCTCTTATATGAAAATGGGTTAAAAATCTCAAAAATTGCTAATTTAAAGGATAGTGAAATTCCATTAAAAGTGCGAGAAATTATTGATGAGAAATCTATCAAAAATAATTTAATGAATGCCTTTAAACTGTCTATGATTAACTTTGATCAATCGCTTTTTTACAAGACTTACAACACCCTTATCAGCGAAAATAGTTTTAGAGATGTCTTTAAACAATACTTTGTTCCACTTCTTCAGGAACTGGGTTACTTATGGCAAACAAACACGATAAGTACTACCCACGAACATTTTATTACCAATCTCATTAAACAAAAGGTGTACACCAATACTGAAAAAGTACAGGGATTAGAAAACAACCACTCCAATAGGTCTTTTGTGCTTTTTTTACCTGAAAACGAAATACACGAACTAGGTATTTTATACTTACATTATGAACTCTCACTGAGGGGTTATAAAAGTATTTATTTAGGACAGAGTGTGCCAGTAGAAAATTTGGAGCCTCTTATTGGTAGTTCAGATGAAATTGATTTTATTGCCTACGCTACTGTAGAACCCGCAAAAGAAAAGATTGATCGGTATTTAAAAGTGTTTAGTAAAAAAATACTAGAGAAAAAACCAGCAAAATTCTCAATACTTGGCTTTCAAACACAATTTATAGATATTAAAACCATTCCTAATAACATTTATACATTTAAAGGATTTGAGGAATTAATAACGGGCTTACATTTATAAAAATGAAAAATATTATTATTATTGGGTCTGGCTTTTCATCACTCTCTGCTGCTTGTTATCTTGCAAGAGCAGGGAACAATGTACAAGTTTTTGAAAAAAATGAGTCTGTTGGAGGAAGGGCTAGACAACTCAAAAAAGAAGGGTTCACATTTGATATGGGGCCAAGTTGGTATTGGATGCCAGATATTTTTGATAAATTCTTTGCAGACTTTGACAAGAAAACATCTGATTATTATTCATTAGACAAATTAAGTCCAGCCTATAAAATATTCTTTAAAGAGGGAGCGCTCACCATTGGGGATAGTTTAGAAAAAATAATAGATGCCTTTGAAGAAATTGAAAAAGGAAGTGGGAAAAAATTAAAAAAATTTATTGCTCAAGCCCAGGACCATTATAAGATAGCGATAGATAAAATTGTCTTAAGGCCTGGTATCTCACCTTTAGAATTGATAACACCTGAGACCGTTACTAGAATAGATAAATTTTTTAAAACTATTAGCCAAAGAGTGAGGAAGGATTTTAAAAATCCCAAGCTCATTGCTACTTTAGAGTTTCCTGTTTTATTCCTTGGTGCAAAACCAAATAGAACTCCTTCATTTTATAGCTTTATGAATTACGCAGATTTTGGCCTGGGAACTTGGCACCCAAAGGGCGGTATGTATGAAATTGTAAAAGCAATGGAACGTCTTGCTATGGATCTAGGTGTGATTTTTCACACTAGTAGCCCAGCTGAAAAGATTTTAGTAGAAAACAAAAAAGCCACTGGAATTGTAGTAGGTGGAGCTACTCACTTAGCAGATGTTATTCTAAGCGGTGCAGATTACCACCATTCTGAAACTTTATTAGACATAGAGCACAGACAGTATTCTGAGTCTTATTGGAGCAAGAAGACCTTTGCACCCTCTTCTTTATTGTTTTATGTGGGATTTAAGAATAAAATTTCAGGAATAGAGCATCATAACCTATTTTTTGATAGTGACTTTGAAATTCATGCAGAGGAAATATACGACAGACCTTCGTGGCCTACTGATCCTTTATTTTATGCCAATTTTCCCTCTAAAACAGATCCTTCCATGGCCCCACTAGGGGCAGAAGCTGGTTTCTTTTTAGTGCCAATAGCTCCTGACCTAGAAGACAACGAGGCCTTAAGGGATACCTATTTTAATATGATCATGGATAGATTAGAGAAAAAACTGGGTTTATCAGTTAGAAAAGATATAATTTTTAAAGAGTCTTTCTGTGTTAACGATTTTAAAAGCACTTATAACTCCTACAAAGGAAATGCCTACGGTATGGCCAACACCCTCTTACAAACTGCCTTTTTAAGACCTAAACTAAAAAGTAGCCGTGTAAAGCAACTATTTTTCACTGGACAACTAACAGTTCCTGGACCCGGAGTGCCGCCAGCACTTATTTCTGGAAAGTTAGTTTCTGAGCTCATTCAAAATAATTAATTATATGAAAGCCCTATTTGACCAAGTTTCAGAAATGTGCAGTAAACAGGTGACAGAGTCATACAGCACCTCATTTTCTCTTGCTACTAAAATGCTTGATGTTTCTATTAGACAAGATATATACAACATCTATGGTTTTGTAAGATTTGCAGATGAGATTGTAGACAGTTTTCACCAGTATGATAAAGCTGTTTTATTTAAAAGATTTGAAGTTGATTTAGCTCACGCACTATCAGATAAAATTAGTCTAAACCCTATATTAAATGCTTTTCAAAGTACTTTTCATAAGTTTGGAATTCCCATAGATTTAGTCAATGCTTTTATGAAGAGTATGAAAATGGATCTCACAAAAGAGTTGTATAAAACAGAAGAAGAATATAAAGAATACATATATGGGTCTGCAGATGTGGTAGGTCTTATGTGCCTAAAAGTTTTTGTTAAGGGAGACCTACCACAATACTATTTACTAAAAGAGTCTGCTATGGCTTTGGGCTCTGCTTTTCAAAAAGTAAACTTCTTAAGAGATTTAAAAGCAGACTTTGAGGGTCTTAACAGAACTTATTTTCCCAATACTAATTTAGAAGCCTTAGATGAGGAGTCCAAAATTAGAATCATTGATGAAATAAAAAATGACTTTAAAAGTGGTTTAGCAGGTATTGTACTTCTCCCTAAGGAAGTAAAATTTGGAGTTTACACTGCCTATATATACTATTATCAGTTATTAAAGAAATTGCAAAACACCCCACCCCTAGAGATAAAAAACGCTAGAATTAGTGTGCCTAACTATCAAAAAATAGGATTACTTGCCCAATCTTATGTAAAATGTAAGCTTAACCTTGTTGTTATTCAATAATTTAAAAAAAATCTATGCAGTTACTATTTTGGCTTTTGTGTTTTATTGGAACATTCTGTACTATGGAATTCATGGCGTGGTTTTCACATAAATATATTATGCATGGTTTTTTGTGGAGTCTTCATAAGGACCATCACAAAAAAGACCATAAAGGCTGGTTTGAAAGAAATGATGCTTTCTTTATTTTTTATGCAGTAGTGAGTATGAGTTTTATAGCAGCTGCAGAAAAAATTGCTTTCTGGCAAGGATGGCCTATAGGCTTGGGAATTATGGTTTATGGAGCATCCTACTTTTTAGTGCATGACATATTCATCCATCAAAGGTTTAAGTGGTTTAAAAACGCAAATAATAAATATACTAGAGGTATTAGAAGGGCGCATAAAATGCACCACAAACACTTAGGTAAAGACCAAGGCGAATGCTTTGGCATGCTATTTGTGCCTTTTAAATACTATAAATAAATGAAAAAAGCAATAGTCATTGGAGCTGGAATTGCTGGATTAGCCACCTGCTTGAGGTTAATAAAAAAAGGATATCAAGTGACAGTGGTCGAAAAAAATTCATATACAGGTGGTAAGCTGCACGCCTTAGAACAAGATGGCTATAGATTTGATCTAGGTCCTTCTCTCTTTACCATGCCAGAGTTTTTATTAGAACTCTTTGAATTACACGGAGAAAATGCTGAAGATTACTTTAAATACATTAAAAAAGAAGTGATTTGTAATTATTTCTGGCAAGATGGAACTAGGTTTAGTGCTCCTGCAAACTTGGATACTTGGATACAAAGGGCAGCAATTTTTTTTAACGAAAGTGAAGATAGCTTAAGGAAATACCTAGTACAGTCTGAAAGAAAATACAATATTACAGCTCCCATATTTATAGAAAAATCTTTACATAATTACAAAACTTATTTAAGCATAAAAACACTTAAAGGGATATTAAATATAGGTCACCTACATATATTTAAAACACTTTCCGCCTATCATGATAAACTTTTTACTAACAAAAAACTGAAACAATACTTTAATAGGTTTGCTACTTATAACGGATCATCTCCCTTTAAGACATCTGCTATTATGAGTATGATTCCCCATCTAGAAATGCAAAAAGGCACCTACTTCCCCAAAGAGGGCATGCATTCTATTAGCCAATCACTTTATAAATTAGCCTTAAAAAAAGGGGTCATTTTTCTATTAAATACAGAAACTATTGAAATTTTAGTCTCTGAGAAAAAAGCAATTGGTGTTCTCATTAAAGAGACTGAAAAACAAAATACTAAGGAGATATATGCAGACGTTGTTGTATCAAATTCAGATGTTTTTAATACTTATGAATACTTATTACCGTCTGTAAAAACACCTAATAAAATTAAAAATCAAGAAAGATCTAGCTCAGGACTTATTTTTTATTGGGGAATAAAAAAAGTATTTCCAGAATTAGATTTACATAATATTTTTTTTAGTAAAGATTATAAAGAAGAATTTAAAGCAATTTTTCAAAACAAAACACTCCCAATAGACCCAACTATATACCTTAATATCAGCTCAAAAGAAAAGCCTTCTGACGCCCCTAGTGGTTCTGAAAATTGGTTTGTAATGATTAACGCACCTGCTTATGAAAATCAAGATTGGGAGTATTTGAAAATGATCGCAAAAGAAACCATATTAAAAAAATTAAGTGAATATCTATCTGCAGACATAGGCTCATTAATAGAAACTGAATACATTCTAGATCCTATTGGCATTCAACAACAAACGGCCTCTCACAAAGGAGCACTTTACGGTACTTCTAGCAATAATACTGTTGCGGCGTTTCTAAGACAATCCAACAGAGCAAGCCAGATTAAGAACTTGTATTTCTGTGGTGGTTCTGCTCACCCTGGAGGTGGCATTCCTTTATGCCTTCAAAGCGCTAAAATTGTTTCTCAACTTATTCCATCTGCTTGATTTATGAAAAAAACTTTCAGTACTTATCCAAAAAATACTCAAATAGGTGTTTGTATTATTTGGCTGTTTAATATTACAGCACTCGTTGGTATCGCCTTTGGATTTCAGGACTGGTTTATGGAAAAGACAATAATAAATATGTGTATTTACACACTTTTGTTAAGTCTTTTACTTCCAATTAAATCTGCTTTTCAATGGGCTGCATTTTTCTCTTGCTTTTTAGTTGGAATGACCAGTGAATGGATAGGCGTTCATACTTCATGGTTGTATGGGAATTATTACTACGGAGAAAATTTAGGCTTTAAGTGGTTAGACGTACCTATTTTTATTGGAATGAATTGGGCTGTTTTAAGTATTGTATCTGCAGACACAGCGAAAGCTGTTGTAAAAAACAAACACGCTAGAGCTATAACTGCTGCCACGCTAATGGTATTATTAGACATATTGATGGAAATAGCAGCACCCAAATTAGACTTTTGGTACTTTATTGGAGGTAATGCCCCTTTAAAAAACTATATCAGTTGGTTTTTTGTTGCCTTACTCATTCAATATACCATTATTCCAAAATTAAAAGGAAGCAACACTCCTTTTTCAATGCATCTTTTAGGGAGTCAATTTGTATTTTTTATAGTGTATTTACTTATCCAGTAACTGCCTAAGTTGCTTAAATAGCTTCTGATCATCCCAATTAGATGCCTTTAATTCCTCTACAATGATCTTACCTTGGTTATCTATCAGATAGCTAACTCCTAAAGAAATATCATTAAAAGGTGTCTGATCTCCCACTACTCTGTAGGTCACAGGAAAATCATACTTCTGCTCATTCATAAAAGCCAAAACAGGAGCTATTTCCTCATCTGTTACAATGTAAAAAATTACTTCATCCTTATATTGATTATAAAACTTTTGTACCGTTCCTAAGGTAGCTTTAGAAGGAAGGTGCCAAGATGCCCAAAAATGAACAAAAATCATTTTACCTTTTGCATCTTTAAAAGAGAAAAAATTCCAGTCTTTATCTTTTAAACGCCATTCATAAGTGCTCACTTTGTACTGATCTAGAACAGGTAAAATGGTCGGAGCTGGTGCCAACCATTTAGTTAAGTTTATTTTAGATGTATTGCCCAGTGGGCTATACATAAATAGAAGAATTAAAAAAATTGCTAACAGGATAGAAATAGATCTTAATTTCATGACTAAAAAATAAAAAGACTCCTATTAAAAATAGGAGTCTTATTTGTATTTAAACAACGCTCTTTTTAAGAGACTGCATTTTCTTGTTTTATTACATTCAATGCTGATCCTGCTCTAAACCAACCAATTTGAGAGTGGTTATAAGTATGATGAACCTGAATGCTATCAGAAGTGCCATTCTCATGAGTAATTACAATAGTCAGTGGTTCCCCAGGTTTAAAATCTGAAATATCTACAAAGTTAAAGGTATCTGCCTCTTGTATTAAATCATAATCAGTCTCATTAGCAAAAGTAAGACCAAGCATCCCTTGCTTTTTAAGGTTGGTCTCATGAATGCGGGCAAAAGATTTTACTAACACTGCTGCAACACCAAGAAATCTTGGCTGCATAGCTGCATGTTCTCTAGAGGAACCTTCACCGTAGTTATGATCTCCTATAACTATGGTTTTAATACCAGCAGCTTTATAGGCCCTTTGAGCATCTGGAACTCCAGTATAAGTTCCGTTTAATTGATTTTTAACAAAATTAGTTTTTTCATTAAAAGCATTCACTGCACCAATTAGTGTGTTGTTTGCAATATTATCTAAGTGCCCTCTAAAACGCAACCACGGTCCAGCCATAGAAATATGATCTGTAGTACACTTACCTTGGGCTTTTATTAAAAGCCTTACATCAGACAAACTTTCGTTTTTAATGGGTGTAAATGGTTCTAATAATTGTAAACGCTCAGAAGTAGGACTTACCTTAACTACCACTCTAGAACCGTCAGCATCTGGTGCAATAAAACCAGCGTCTTCTACAGCAAAGCCATTCACTGGTAATTCAATTCCTATGGGCATATCTAGCTTTACTGCTTCCCCGTCTTCATTTATTAGGGTGTCATTCATGGGGTCAAAATCCAATCTTCCAGATATAGCAATAGCAGCAACCATTTCTGGTGAGCCAACAAATGCGTGTGTATTTGGGTTTCCGTCTGCTCTTTTAGAAAAGTTCCTATTAAAAGAGTGAACTATGGTATTTTTCTCCTCGCCTTTTAGGTCACTTCTGTCCCATTGTCCAATACATGGACCACAGGCATTGGTAAAAATAGTGGCTCCTACATCTTCAAAAATCTTTAATAGACCGTCTCTTTCTGCCGTAAACCTAATTTGCTCTGAACCAGGGTTAATACCAAAATCAGATTTGGGCTTTATTTTCTTATCAATGGCTTGTTTGGCAATAGAGGCTGCTCTGGTAAGGTCTTCATAAGAAGAGTTGGTGCAAGATCCTATAAGACCCCAATCTACTTTTAAAGGCCAATCATTTGCTCTAGCCTTCTCCCCTAACTCTCCTACTGGTGTAGCTAAATCTGGAGTAAAGGGTCCGTTTAAATGAGGCCTTAATGTGTCTAAATCAATCTCAATAATCTGATCAAAATAAGCATCTGGATTTGCGTAAACCTCAGGATCTGCTGTCAGGTATTCCTTTACTTCATTTGCAGCGTCTGCTACGTCGTTTCTATCTGTTGCCCTCAAATACCTTTCCATAGAAGCATCGTAACCAAAAGTAGAAGTGGTAGCACCAATTTCTGCTCCCATATTACAAATTGTTCCTTTCCCAGTACAAGATAAATTTAAAGCACCGTCACCAAAATATTCTACGATAGCTCCTGTTCCACCTTTTACAGTCAATATTTCTGCTACTTTAAGAATCACATCTTTGGAAGAAGTCCAGCCAGAAATATTTCCTTTTAACCTCACTCCAATAAGCTTTGGGAATTTAAGTTCCCAAGCCATACCAGCCATCACGTCTACGGCATCTGCACCACCAACACCAATTGCTAACATTCCAAGACCTCCAGCATTTACAGTATGGGAATCTGTTCCAATCATCATTCCTCCAGGAAAAGCATAGTTTTCTAACACCACTTGGTGAATAATTCCTGCTCCTGGCTTCCAAAATCCAATTCCGTATTTGTTTGACACAGATTCAAGAAAACTAAACACCTCTTCACTGGTACTATTAGCTACTTTTAAATCTGCTACAGCACCACTTTTTGCCTGAATTAAGTGGTCACAGTGAACTGTTGTAGGCACTGCTACCTTAGGTTTGCCTGCTTGCATAAACTGCAACAAAGCCATTTGAGCTGTTGCGTCTTGACAAGCAATTCTGTCTGGTGCAAAATCAACATAATCTAGACCTCTTTTAAATGCTTTATTGGGTAAACCGTCCCACAAGTGACTGTATAAAATTTTCTCAGATAAAGTTAAGGGCCTCCCTACTAGTTCACGAGCTTTATCTATTCTTGCTGCCATTTGGGTATATACCCCTTTGATCATATCTATGTCAAATGCCATTCTTTCTGGAATTTAAATTTATGTATCGTAAAAATAGTAAAAAGTGAGGAGTTCCTCAATAGGAAATCGTTTGTGATGAAAGTTTATTACTCAATTATCACCTTAGTCGTAAGATTTTGATTAATTCACAAAAAAAGGTATTAAATTTTACTCTTTCACCCAATCATTTGCAAAACTACAATCATTATTTACTTTGCTCACGCTAATATAAGTGTCATCTATATGTTTAGCACGCCATTCATTTATAGCTTTTAACTGCTTTTCAGACTTAGCAAGATCTTGAATTTTCATATAATCCCTGGCAAAGTCTGCCGCATGCTCTTCAAATCTGTTAGAAATCTTTAATATCTTGTACTTTGTAGGACCCCCACTAGGGTCTGGCTCTGCAATAGGAAATGAAATTTCATTATCTTCTAAATCACTTACCTGTTTATAGAGCGAAGGATCCATTTTAGTGAGTTCAAATTTAGAGTCATAATTAATAGGATTTCTCAATACACCTCCGTCAAACTTAGTCTCCTTTTCATCTGAAGAATTTAAAGCCGCTTCTGCAAAAGTGATAGCCCCTTCGTCTATTTTTTGTTTAATATCTTTGAGTTCTTTTATAGCAGCATCCATTGCAGACTGAGGCACCTCAGGTACCATTAAAATATGTCTAAGATCTAATTCCTGACCTCTAATTTTCTCTACAAAAATAATATGGTATCCAAAAATAGTTTCAAAAGGATTTGAAATTTCTCCTTCTTGAAGTGAAAATGCTACATCTTTAAATTCTTTAACAAATGAGGTCTCTCTTGTCATAGCGTAAAAACCACCCTTAGATTTAGAGCCAGGATCTTGTGAGTATAAAATTGCTTTTACAGAAAAACTAGCATTATTATCTTCTACATCCTCTTTGATTTCTCTGAGCCTGTCTATCACTTTCTGTTTTTCAATTTCAGGTGCCTGAGGTGTTTTAACAATTTGTGATATTTCTAATTCTGCTCCAAAAACTGGCAATTCGCTTGTGGGAATGTCTTTAAAGAATTGTCTAACCTCTTCAGGAGTTATTTGAATTTCTTCTACTACCTTGGTTTGCATTCTCTCTGAAAGCATTCTAAGTTTGTTAATCTTCTTTAACTCTTGAATAAAGCTAGCTTCATCTTCCTTTTTATATACTTTTAGTACCCTTTCTAAAGATCCTGCCTGAGCAATAAGTTGTTGAAGCTGTCTTTCTCCAATAGCAGATACTTCGTCATCTGAAACTAAAACACTATCCTGAACTGCTTGGTGAGCATATAACCTGTCTTCCATAAGCTTGCCCAACAGCTGGCACCTATTTACATCTTGCTCAGAAACACCTTGGCTTCTTAAATCTATAAGAGTTTTCTCAATATCTGATTCCAAAATTACATAGTCCCCCACTACAGCGGCAATTCCATCTAATTTAATTCTCTTAAATACAGGTTTAGCGTCTCCCTGTTCCATGACTTCAAGTCCTTTTGGAGGCTCTACCTGACTGTCTTGAATAAGCAAACTATCTTGCGCATAAATGGTGTTTGTAATAGCAAAAAACATCAAAAACACAATAGGGTTTATATTCTTAATTATATATTTCAAGGCTGCGGTTTTTAATAGCTTCATTAATAATATCTCTTTCAATTTGTTTAAGAAAATCTTGTTTTCTTCTAATTTTTAATACCTGCTCTAAGGATGGGTATATATAGTTTAAAGGGGCGGTTGCATTTATTGGCAATACGTCTATCACTTGTCCCAAATATAGGCCTAATGAATCCTGTAATTCAAAAAATTGCGCCTTTTTTAAATAATCATCTTCGTTGACAAGACTTAAAGGACCAATTTCTCTAATCACTCTAGACATGGGAACCCAGGATGAATCATTCAAGTTTAAGCCGTTAAACTGAATACTGATGGAATCCAAATATATAATATCTGCCTCGCTAAAATCTTTAATTTTTTTTACAATTATTTTTTTATCCTTAAAACCTAAAGGTAATTCTACAAATCTGAGCCTAATAATTTTCTCTTTGAGTTTAAAGTTTTGCTTTTCTTGTTCGTAAAAGGCAAGCATTTCTGCGGAGGTAAAAATACTGTCTGTTCTGGCATTTACTAAAGCTTCTTTATAGGCCAGTGTGTAAAGGTCTGCCTTATAATTAGATACTAACCTGTCAAACTCTTCAATCTTAGAAAGCGGTAAATTTAATACTGCTTTTTGAATAAGCAGTTGTTTAGCAGCCCACTGGTTTATATAATCTTTTACTATGGCTGTGGAATCCTCAGGAGAGCTGTTTTCATATAAAAAAGAAGGAATGTCTTCTCTGTATAAAAATTGGTCTCCCAACTTAGCTATCGCCGTAATATCTGGCTTACTTCTCAAATAAGAATCACAAGAAAGTAATCCAAAAAAAAGAATACAAAGAAAACTTAAGTTTAAACTTAAAATATATGATTTATGACTGAGTAACATAAAACAAAAATAAAAAATAAGCTTGAGGATACCACCTATTCGCTTACTAAAAATTGGTTAATTTTACAATAAATAAAATATAAATGGAAGAACAAATTAAGCTCATTTGGGATTTTAGAGGTCCTTCTGCGTCTCTCACTGCCATTCATCATCAAAAACACTTAGAAGAATTTTGTGTTCAAGAAAATTATTCAACTATAGAAGCTGGATACAAAGACATATCAGAGATGCATAGTACAGCCTATATTATAGTTCCAAAAGAAAAAATGATTGTTTTTAGAGATGCGCTTAAGCCTCATAGAGGCGAAAAAATAGTATAAAAAGTATTGAAATTTAGACCAAACACCTGGATTATATATAAATATAAGAACGGGATATTTAATAATAATTATGAGTACGACACCATTGGAATACCTCTTTTAGCATCAGTTGGCAAAAAAATTTTAAGCGTTGAAAAAGATAGGACTACAAATTGATGTTAACATTTGCTCTATAACGGATCCACTCCGAGTGGGGTTCCATACAAATCAAAGTCTCCAGCTTCTGTAATAGTAACGGCAGCAAAGTCACCTACTTTTAAGAAGTACTTACTAGCATCTATTAAAACCTCATTGTCTACATCTGGAGAATCAGATTCCGTTCTTCCTACAAAGAAATTACCTTCTTTTCTATCAATCACACAACGGAGGGTTTCTCCCACTTTTTCCTGATTGAGTTCCCAAGATATTTGTGCCTGAATGTCCATGATTTCAGCTGCTCTGGCTTCTTTTACATCCTGTGGTACATTGTCCTCTAGGGCGTATGCATGAGTGTCCTCTTCATGACTATAAGTAAAACAACCAAGGCGGTCAAAACGAGTTTCTTGCACCCATTGTTTTAGTATTTGAAAATCCTCTTCTGTCTCACCAGGATACCCAACAATAAGGGTAGTCCTAATTGCCATTCCAGGGACTCTATTCCTAAATTCCACCAATAATGCATCTGTCTTTGCTTTGGTAGTACCCCGCCTCATACTCTTTAAAATAGAGTCTGAAATATGCTGAAGTGGGATATCTATATAATTACAAATCTTAGGCTCTTTTTTCATGAGGTCTAAAACTTCTAAGGGAAAACCAGTTGGAAAGGCATAATGTAATCTAATCCAAGAAATTCCATCTACTAAAACCAAAGCTTCTAACAAAGCAGCCAAGTTTCTCTTTTTATATAAGTCTAAACCGTAATAAGTAAGGTCTTGAGCAATTAAAATAAGTTCTTTTACTCCTTTGGCTGCTAAAACTTCTGCCTGTGACACTAATTGTTCTATGGGGGTGCTTTTATGCTTTCCTCTCATAAGGGGAATGGCGCAGAAAGAACAAGGCCTGTCACAGCCTTCTGCAATTTTTAAATAAGCATAGTTTTTTGGCGTGGTAGTTAATCTATCCCCAATTAATTCGTGTTTGTAGTCTGCCTCTAAGGCTTTTAATAAGTTTGGAAGCTCTGTAGTACCAAAATAAGCATCTACATTAGGAATTTCCATTTGTAAATCTGGCTTATAGCGCTCACTTAAGCAGCCAGTAACAAAAACCTTATCTACCTCTCCTGCCTCTTTTTGAGCTACGTAAGACAGTATGGTATTAATGCTTTCCTCTTTGGCATTGGCAATAAAACCACAGGTGTTTATAACTACTATATTACCCTTTCCTTCGTGAACCACCTCTTTGTTATTGGCTTTTAATTGGCCCATTAACACTTCAGAATCATAGATGTTTTTAGAACAACCAAGAGTAACTACATTTATTTTATTGGCCTTAATAGACTTAGTACGCATACAAAAAGATAAAAAATTAACTTCTATTAAAAAAGGAATCTACGAATTCATATTTATTAAAGACTTGAAGGTCATTAATGCCCTCTCCAACTCCTATATATTTAACAGGAATTTGAAATTGATCAGAAATTCCAATCACAACGCCTCCCTTGGCAGTTCCGTCTAACTTGGTAATAGCTAATGCATTTACCTCTGTGACTTTTGTAAACTGTAGTGCTTGCTGAAAAGCGTTTTGACCTGTAGAACCATCTAAAACCAACAAGACTTCATGAGGAGCACCTGGAATCACTTTATCCATTACTCTTTTTACTTTAGCCAATTCGTTCATTAGGTTTACTTTGTTGTGCAAACGTCCCGCTGTATCAATAATTACCACATCGGCGTTTTGCGCCACCCCCGCACTAAGAGCATCAAAAGCCACGGAAGCAGGGTCACTACCCATTTGCTGTTTTATAATAGGCACTCCTACCCTATCTGCCCAGACCACCAATTGCTCAATGGCAGCGGCCCTAAAAGTATCTGCTGCTCCTAGAACCACCTTAAGTCCTTTAGACTTAAACTGGTGGGATAGTTTTCCAATTGTAGTTGTTTTACCAGCTCCATTAACACCCACCACCATAATGACATGAGGATGACCTGTTTTAGGGATTGAAAAATCTTCTATTTCCTTGTGAGCAGTCTCAGATAAAAGGCCAGCTATTTCTTCTTTTAATATCTGATTAAGCTCTTCTAAACCAACATATTTATCAGCCTTAACCCTAGCTTCAATCCTTTCAATAATTTTGAGAGTAGTGTCTACTCCCACGTCTGAGCTCACCAAAACTTCCTCTAAATGATCTAATGTTTCTTCGTCTACAGTAGTTTTACCAACAACAACCTTCTCTAATTTATATAAAAAAGAAGATTTTGTTTTCTCTAAACCTTTATCTAAAGTCTCTTTTTTATCAGAAGAGAATATTTTTTTAAAAAAACTCATGGATGGTTATTAATACTTGTAAAGATATAAAACAAAAAAGCCACTCTCTAATAGAAAGCAGCTTTTACGATGCACCTAAATGCAATTATTTTTTAGACAACCACTCGTCTACTACTTCTGGAGTCATTACTGACTCAACAAAAGTATAGGCACCGCTCTTTGGGGAACGAACCATTTTTATAGCTTTAGTTAATCTTTTAGAACTTGTTTGTAAGGATGCTACTGTCTTCTTTGCCATGGCTTATTATTTAATTTCTTTATGAACAGTCATGCGCTTAAGAATAGGATTGAACTTCTTAATCTCCATTCTGTCTGGCGTGTTCTTTTTGTTTTTAGTTGTAATGTACCTAGAAGTTCCAGCAACACCAGATTCCTTGTGCTCTGTACATTCTAAAATAACCTGAATTCTATTGCCTTTCTTAGCCATCTTATTATTATTTTAGGATTACTTAACTAATCCGTTCTTTGCTGCTTCTTTTAAAACAGCAAAAATTCCTTTTTTGTTAATGCTCTTAAGAGCTCTAGTAGAAACCTTTAAAGTGATCCAACGATCCTCTTCAGGAATATAGAAACGCTTTTTAGAAAGGTTTACCTCAAACTTTCTCTTGGTCTTATTTATAGAGAAGGAAACATTGTTTCCTACCATGGCTTTCTTTCCAGTAATTTCACAAACTTTAGACATCTCGCTTCTTTATGAGTTATTTTAAACAGGATGCAAATTTATACCTTTTTTATGTCTCCTACAAAAATCTTTTTTAGAATTTTATAATTTCTTTTTGTAAAAGCTCTAAAGCCTTGCTTAAAGCCTTCTGAACAATACGCTCTCTGTGGTTACCCATAGAGAATGTTTGAGCATATACACCTGACGGTGAAGCAATTGCAATACATACTGTCCCCAAGGCGGCCTCAGAATCACCTTTTAAAGGACCTGCATTCCCCGTGGTAGCCACTGCAAAATCAGTTTCCATAAGTCTTTGAACACCAGCAGCCATAGCTATTGCTACTTCTTCACTGACAACAGAATGAGTGGCTATTAAAGACTCTGAAACTCCTAAAACCTTTATTTTTTGTTGTGTTTCATAGGCTACTACAGCCCCTTTAAAATAAGCAGAAGCTCCTGGTATAGCGGTAAAAGCAGCTGCTAAGGCACCTCCCGTACAACTCTCTGCAAGTGCTAAAGTTATTTTTTTATCTGTAAGCATTTTAGCCACAATCACCTCTAAGACATCTGAAGTCTCAAAACCGTAAACAATGCTACCCAATATAGGAAGAACCACTTTTAATTGGTCTTCTACTTCTTTTTCTAACAACTCTTTATGCAAGCCTTTGGCAGATATTCTAAGTCTAACTTTTCCTAAACTAGGCAAATAAGCCAACTTTATATGAGGCGGAAGCGCTGTCTCCCAGTCTGCTATATCTGCTGCAATGGCAGATTCTCCAACGCCATAAGTCTGAATGGTCTTGTGAATAATATAAGGACGTTCAAATTCTGCCACCACTTTAGGAATTACATGCTCCTTCATGAGCGCTTTCATTTCAAAAGGAACTCCAGGCATAGAAACAAATACAGTATTTCCTTGTTTCAACCACATCCCAGAGGCAGTACCATAAGCATTGTGCAATACAAGTGCTTTAGATGGCAATAAGGCTTGAGTTAGATTTGAGTCATTTATTTTAGTGCTAATAAATTTCTCAAACAACTCTTTAATATGTGCCAAAACAGCTCCATTCTCTACCAATGTGTCATTGAAATAGGTACAGAGTGCCGCCTTGGTAATATCATCTTTAGTGGGGCCAAGCCCTCCGGTAATAAGCACTATATCTACAGTGTCTTGCGCCTGTAATAAAGCTTTTAGAATTTCTTGAGTATGGTCTTGAATGGACAGCATTTCTACTACACTCACTCCAATTTTGTTAAGCTCTTGTGCTATGAATGTAGCATTTGTATCTACAATTTGTCCTATGAGAATTTCATCTCCAATAGTAATGATTTTTGCTTTCATGATAATTTATAATCCAATTGTAGTGCCAGTACCACTTCCCTTACAGCGGTTTCTACTTGTACTAAATGAAAATTTAGAAGCTCTAAAGGAATTGGGTCTAATTTGTTTTTTTCTATTTGTAAGCAGCTCTCAGAAGCCCCTTCTATCCCTATTAGAACAAGACTAGGCTTTATTTTATGAGCTAATTTAGACAGCTCTAATAAATTATTTTGCTGAAAAGCTACCCGCATGCGTATCAAATCTTCCGTCACTTCTATCACAAAAACTTTAAGAACCTTAATCATAAATTCTTGATCTCCCTCTGCAATAGCCTCCAACCTGGAGAGTTCATACATCATAGCTATATTTTTAAGGTCTTCTCTATTTAATGGCCGTTTTAAACATAGACTCCCCTTCCAAGAAACCCTCTAAAATATCATTTACAGAAACAGAACCTACTCCTGCAGGAGTACCCGTAAAAATAATATCGCCTTTTTTAAGAGTAAAAAAGGCAGATATAGATGAAATAATTTCATCTATTGACCACAACATATGAGAAGTATTACTTTTTTGAACAATCACCCCATTTTTTTGCAGCTCAAAATCCAAGCCATTTAGATCTTTAAACTGTGCTTTAGAAAGCCAATTTCCAATGACAGCAGATCCGTCAAAACCCTTGCATTTTTCCCAAGGCAATCCTTTTGCTTTTAATTTATCTTGAAGGTCTCTAGCCGTAAAATCAATACCCAAACCAACCTCATCATAATACAAATTAGAAAATTCAGAAGCTATGTGTTTGCCTACCTTTTTAATCTTCACCAAAACCTCTACTTCATAATGAATATCTGAGGAGAAATCTGGAATATAAAAATCTTGTTCATTAGGAAGTACCGCAGAATCTGGCTTAATAAAAACAATAGGTTCAGAGGGTCTTTCATTAGAAAGTTCAGAAATATGATCTACATAATTACGACCAATGCAAATAATCTTCATAGTATTACTTTTTTAGCGCGTTATTAAAACCTGCCATACGGAGTTGAGTAAGTACTTTTTTAGTGTACCGTGGAAAATCTGCCTGCATAATCCAACTAAAATATCCAGGCTCAGCCTCCAAGACCTCTTGTACCTTTTTAAACTTGTGTTTTCCAAAAGAAAAAACAGGAGCTCCATCTTTATCTTCAATAATAAAACCAGCAAAATCAAGTGATTTCTTCCTGCTTGAAAACTCAGAAAGAAATTTTATATCGTTTTTTAAGTCTGAATAAGTGACTAGTTGCGCCAATAAAACTTCATATGTAGCTAGGGTGTCTGCTGCAGCCGCATGGGCATTGACCAATTCTTTATTACAATAGAATTGATAGGCTGCTCCTAATGTTCTTTTTTCCATCTTGTGAAAAATGGTCTGAACATCTACAGAAACTCTATTTTTCATGTCAAAATCTACCCCCGCTCGCAGCATTTCTTCTGCGAGAATAGGGATGTCAAAACGGTCAGAATTAAAACCTCCTAGGTCAGAATCTTTTATAAGGGTGTAAATTTCTTTAGCTAATTTTTTAAAAGTAGGCTCATGAGCCACTTTTTCATCAGTAATTCCATGTACTGCTACCACCTCTTCTGGAATATGCATTTCTGGATTTACTAGCCAGGTTTTGCTTTCCTTATTTCCATTGGGGAAAACCTTTAAAATAGCTATTTCCACAATCCTATCTTTAGCTATTTGAACTCCAGTAGTTTCTAGATCAAAAAAACAAATAGGTCTCTGTAATTTTAGTTGTGTACTTTCCATATTCAAATATAGGATATAACAGCACTAAAGTCTGTTCCTACTTAACATAAAGGATTACTTAGACTGAGAAAACAACCAAGGAAATAAAGAAGTCTCTTTAAAAGCGTTATCCCAACTGTTATGTCCCACTCCTTGATAGAGTGAATAACGTGGCTGAACTTTTACTTTCTCTAGACCCTTTACCATTTCTGTAGAAAATTGATAAGGCACTACGGGGTCTGCAAGCCCATGAAATACCCACCAAGCAGGTCTTTTGTATTTTCTAAATCTTTTTGGAGCAGCACCACCACAAATAGGAAAGGCAGCTGCAAAAAGTCTTGGGTTTCTTCTGACAATTTCAAAGGTTCCCATCCCACCCATAGAGAGCCCCCCCACATATAAACGATCTTTGTCTACGGGTAAATTCTCTAGGAGTTCATCTAACAAATTCTGAACAAGCGTCATAGCCTTAGTGGGTTTTCCTCGCCTGTAAAAACTAAAAGTAGCTCCGCCGTCTAAAGGTTTTTCCTTTTTCACATTACTCCAATAATCTCCTTTTTCACATTGAGGAAATACTACAATAGCAGGATAATTTTTTCTAAAAGAGGCTGACGTAAATAGAGCAGATCCGTGCAGCAACTGAGACTCATTATCATTCCCTCTTTCCCCAGCACCGTGTAAAAAAAGAAGCATCGGGTACTTCTTGGAGGGATCGTAATTTTCAGGCAATAAAATGGCATATGGCATACTGCCCTGATCATTTACAAATTCTTTTTTATCATAAGAAACTATTGACTCCTTGTACTGTGAGTATCCTAAGAAACTCACACACATTAAAATTAAAAAAAATATCCTTGTGTATTTCATTCTAAATGGGTGTATTAGGATCCCAAGCTTCTAAATAATCTGCAATAGTTTTAATAAACATCCCTCCTAAAGCCCCATTAATAACCCTGTGGTCGTAGGAATGAGATAAGAACATTTTAGAGCGAATGCCTATAAAGTCTCCCTCTGGAGTTTCAATAACAGCTGGCATTTTACGAATAGCACCCAGCGCTAAAATTCCTACCTGAGGCTGGTTTATAATTGGCGTTCCAAATACACTGCCAAAAGAACCCACATTAGTCACCGTATAAGTCCCCCCCTTAATATCGTCAGGTTTGAGTGTGTTGTTTCTAGCTCTTAATGCCAAGTCATTGACCATTTTTGTCATACCAGTTAAATTTAACTGGTCTGCGTTTTTTATAACAGGTACTATCAAGTTACCGTCTGGAAGTGCAGCAGCCATTCCTAAGTTAATATTTTTGTGCTTAATAATCTGATCGCCCTCTAGAGAAACATTCATCATAGGGTGTTTCTTTATGGCCACAGTAACAGCTTCCAAAAAAATTGGAGTAAAAGTGAGTTTTTCTCCTTCTCTAGTTTCAAATGCTGCTTTCACCTTATTTCTCCAAGCCACCACATTTGTGACATCTACTTCTATAAAGCTTTGAACATGAGCAGAGGTCTGAACGCTCTGAACCATATGCTGCGCAATAAGTTTTCCCATCCTACTCATAGGAACTACTTCGCCAGACTGTGAGGCCTTAACAGCAGACACAGTTGTAGATGTAGTTGATGATTTGGTTGCCAACTGGGCAGTTTGTCTAACTGCTTCAGAGCTTTCAGGGCCAGCTGTTTTAACAGCCGCCCCAAGCTTTCTCTGAGCTATATAAGCAAGAATGTCATTTTTAGTGACCCTCCCTTCGCTTCCTGTTCCAGAAATAGTGGCTAGATCTAAGGCAGAAAGCCCCTCTTCTTTAGCAATATTTTTCACCAATGGAGAGTAAAAGCGTTCCTCTTCTGCAGAAACTGAAGCTAAAGGTGCTGTTTTAAGCACCTCATTAGGCTGTGGCACAAATGGCACCTCATTATTAATTTGAGGAGCAGTCTCATGGGGCTCTTTTTCATCTTTTTGGCCTCCAGCCGACACCCCTAAAGAAGAATCTCCTGTTATTTCTATCACTGCAATAACATCTCCAACCTGCACCACCTGATCTACTTCAAAACGCTTTTCTAAAAGAATACCAGTGACTTCACTTGGGACCTCTGTGTCTACCTTGTCAGTGGCAATTTCTAACACCGCTTCATCCTGTTCAATAACATCTCCCACTTCTTTAATCCAAGCAATAATAGTAGCTTCAGCAACACTCTCCCCCATCTGAGGAAGTTTTAGTTCAAATTTTGCCATGTTTATAATTACGTAGCGTTAATTCCTTATTATTTTGCAAAAATAGAGCAAAAAACTCTTGTTTAATGATTTTTTCTCAAAAACCTATGCTTTCAAAGCATTCTCAAAAGGAATTCTTTGAAGAATACTTCTTCCCAAGGTAACCTCATCTGCGTATTCTAATTCATCTCCAACAGAAATACCTCTAGCAATAGTAGAGGTTTTGATAGACAAACCGTCCATCTGTTTAAATATATAAAAATTAGTAGTATCGCCCTCCATAGAAGCACTCATGGCAAAAATAACCTCTTCTACCTGGCCCTCTTTTAACTTATGGAGTAGAGGACTAATATTTAGATCTCCAGGACCCACTCCCTCCATAGGAGAAATTTTCCCTCCCAGAACAAAATAGAGTCCTTTATATTGAGAGGTGTTTTCTATAGCCATAATATCTCTAATATCTTCTACCACACAAAGCAAACTTTGATCTCTTTTATGATTAGAACAAATATGACAAAAATCTGTGTCTGAAATTCCATAACAAGAATTACAGTATTTAATCTCTGTTTTTAGAGTGATCAAAGCTGTAGCTAAATCTGTAGTTTGACCCTCAGGCTGCCTTAGTAAATGTAATACCAATCTAAGTGCTGTACGTTTTCCTATCCCAGGCAACTGTGACATTTGATAGACTGCATTTTCCAATAATTTAGAAGAAAATTCCATATTACGAAAATACAAATTTTAGCATACATCCCCCAGCTTTAAAAAAATATATAAAGGGGTCATAAACTCCTAAAAAAGACTTTGTGAAATTCAAACAAACAAGTGTACCTTGTGGCTTGTAAACACATAATCACAGCATCATGAGCCCACTATCTATTACTATTTTGATTAGTTGCTACTTTCTTGTTTTAATGGGAATTTCTTTTCTGACGTCTAAAAATGACTCTAATGATGACTTTTTTAAAGCTGGGGGTACTTCACCTTGGTATGTAGTTGCCTTTGGAATGATAGGAGCCTCACTATCTGGTGTTACTTTTATTTCTGTGCCAGGGTGGGTAGCCAGCACAGGCTTTAGTTATATGCAAGTAGTTTTTGGCTATTTAGTAGGTTACATGATTATTGCCTTTGTATTAATGCCTATTTACTACAAGTCAAATCTCACCTCTATCTACCAATACCTGTTCCAGAGATTTGGGAATATAAGTTATAAAACTGGAGCGTTTTTCTTTTTTATCTCCAGGGTATTAGGCGCTTCTTTTAGGCTCTTTTTAGTTGCCATTGTACTCCAACAGTTTGTTTTTGATAATTGGGGTATTCCCTTTGAATTAACTGTAGTGCTCTCCATACTTCTCATCTGGGCCTATACTTTTAAAGGGGGCATAAAGACTATAGTTTGGACAGATACCCTGCAGACACTCTTTATGCTTTTAGCCGTAGGTTTTTCAATCTATTTTATAAATCAAAAATTAGGCTGGAGCTTGTGGGAGTTTTTAAATAGTGACGCACTAACGCCATACAGTGACGTCTGGGTAACTGATTCCTTTTTTGCAAAAAATCATTTTATTAAATCTTTCTTTGGGGGTCTTTTTATTGCAGTTTGCATGACGGGATTAGACCAAGATATGATGCAAAAAAACTTAAGCTGCAAAGACATAGGTGCTGCTCAAAAAAACATGATTAGTTTTAGTGTAGTTTTAGTGGTAGTGAATTTTCTATTTTTAGTACTTGGAGCCTTATTGTTTGTGTACGCAGAAAAATTTCAAATAGCGCTCCCCCTCATGGATGGAAGTCCAAAAACAGACTTACTTTTTCCTGAAATAGCACTAAACAGCGGCCTCCCTATATGGGTAGGCGTTAGTTTTATGTTAGGGCTAATAGCAGCTGCCTATAGCAGTGCAGATTCTGCACTCACCGCGCTTACCACTTCCTTTTGTGTAGACTTCTTAGAAATTGAAAAGAGAGAAGAGAGACTCCAAAAATCTATTAGAAAAAAAGTTCATATTGGTATGAGTCTGCTTTTAGTAGTAGTGATTATTATTTTTAAATATATTTTAGATAGAAACATCATAGATGGCCTTCTTACTGTAGCCACTTATACCTACGGGCCCTTATTAGGTCTATTTACTTTTGGGGTTTTTACCAAGTACACTATAAAGGATCAATATTCTTGGATGGTAGCTGGAGCCGCACTAACCTTGATTATTGGTATAGCTCAGCTGCCAAAAGAATGGTTAGGAGGTTATGAAATTGGCTACGAACTTCTTCCTCTTAACGGCCTTCTCACTTTTATTGGTCTTTATTTGATCAGAGAGAGAAAAGCATAAAAAAAGGGCTATAAGCTCTTTTTAATTTATAATACTAAAAAATACTACCAACGAATAATAGCAGACCCCCAAGTAAAACCACTCCCAAAAGCAGCTAATACCACTAAATCTCCTTCTTTAACTTTTCCTAACTCCCATGCCTCTGTTAGGGCTATAGGTATAGAAGCTGCAGTGGTATTACCATATTTCATAATATTGTTAAACACTTGATGATCTTGAAGTCCAAATTTCTTTTGAATAAACTGAGCTATCCTCAAATTAGCCTGGTGTGGTACTAATAATGAAATATCTTCTTTTGTTAAATTATTGGCATCAAGTCCTTCATTAATGACTTCAGAAAACCTAACCACAGCATTTTTAAACACAAATTGACCATCCATATAGGGATAATAAGATAAGTCTTGAGGGTCATTTTCCTCTACGATGTCTGTAACCCACCTAGTCCCCATACCAGGAGCCCGTAAAGACAAAGCTTCTGCGTGCTCCCCTTCTGAATGTAGATGTGTAGATAAAATTCCTTTAGTGAGGTCTTCTTCTCTAGATAAAATAGCTGCTCCAGCTCCATCGCCAAATATCACTGAGATATTTCTACCTCTGGTAGTCATGTCTAGTCCATGAGATTGTAACTCAGACCCAATTACTAGTACATTTCTATACATACCAGATTTTATGTACTGGTCTGCAACTGAGAGTGCATACACAAATCCTGAACATTGATTTCTCACATCTAATGCACCCACAGTATCTATTCCCAAATCTCTTTGTACCAAAACCCCAGGACCTGGAAAATAATAATCTGGGCTTAAGGTAGCAAAAACAATAAAATCTATTTGTTGTTTGTCTATGCCTGCTCTTTCAATAGCTATTTTAGCAGCTTTGACTCCCATAGTGGTAGTGGTTTCTCCAGACGCTTTTATTACATGCCTTCTTTCCTTAATACCAGTTCGCTCTTGAATCCAAGCGTCACTAGTTTCAATGATTTTAGACAAATCATCATTAGTCACTATATTTTCTGGAACGTAATGGCCTAAACCAATAATTTTGGAGTGATACATAATCTCAGTTTTTACTTAGTGATGCAATATAATAAGAAATCTCTAATACCTATAAAAGAGCTTTATAAGCATTTACATTTACTTTTGCTTTTAAGTCAAACAATAAATTAAACAAACCAAAAAAGGTTCGGTTAATATATAGAAAATGTTTTGATCCTCTATTCCCGTTCATCTTCTTAATCTTTGGATCGTTGGCATATCGCTCACTCAATGAAGCTATATTACCCCAAAAAATAGGGTCTCCAAAATCAAAAACATCCTTATTAAAGGGGGATGTAAATAAGCTTAACATTTCATGAAATAACTCTTTAAAATATGTGATTTCTTGTGGGGTATCATTTGGCGTTAAAATTTCTAAATCATGAAGTTTCAACATAAATAACGCATCATCATTTAAACAATTCTCGTTAGCTAATTCAAAATATGGCACATAAAAAGAATCGGGTATGATTTTTATACAGCCAAAATCTATTGCAATTAGTTTTGGGCTGTCCTCTGAATTTTTTGGTGCTTGAATTAAGAAGTTTCCAGGATGCGGATCTGCATGAACCTTTCTTAAACTGTGAATTTGATACATATAAAAGTCCCACAATGCCTGACCTAATATGTGGCCATGCACCGCTGAAAAACCAGCTTTGGCATATTCACTTAGGTGCTTTCCTTCCATCCAGTCCATAGTGATAATTCTCTGATTGGACATTTCTGGGTAATAGGTAGGAAAAATAAGAGAAGGGATATGAGCACAGGCTCTAGAAATCTCCTGACTTTGTTCTACCTCTAATATGTAGTTGGTTTCTTCTAATAATTTATCTTCTACCTCCTTAAAATATTTACCAGAGTCTTTTCCTTGTAAATTAAACATTCTTAAAGCTACAGGTCTCACTAGTGCTAAATCTGACTTAACACTATCTGCAATTCCAGGATATTGAATTTTAACTGCTAGTAATTTACCGTCTTTTGTGGCCTTGTGAACCTGACCGATAGATGCTGCATTTACAGAGTCTTTGGAAAAGGTATCATAGACCTGTTCAGGATAAGCACCTTGGTAGGTCTTGAAAATCTTTCTAACCAATGGAGCAGAAAGAGGAGGTACTGAAAATTGTGCTAGAGAAAATTGCTCTACATAGGCTCTTGGCAGTAGATTTTTTTCCATACTAAGCATTTGCGCCACCTTTAGTGCACCTCCTTTAAGGTCTTTTAGTCCGTCATATATATCAGTAGCATTGTCCTGATTGAGCTGCTCCCTATCTAAACTTGGTGTTATTATTTTTTTTGTATAGTACTTAGCGTAGTTACCACCAATCTTAAATCCGGTTTTTACTAAGGTACTGGCACGTTCAATTTTTCCTGTAGGTATATGGTCTAATGTCTTCATGAATTGGCCTAAGCCATACGTTCTTTAAATAAAAATTTACCTAAATCAAAAACTTGCTCTAGGGGTGTATTGTCAAAAACCTCAAAAACAGTATTGATAGATTTCTCTATTAAAACATCTGTTTTTTCAAAGTTGGCAGAACCGTCTTCCATCCAAAATTTAATTGTAAATAATAATTGAATCCATGCAGCTTCAGAAAAAACAGAGGCGGGAAACTGGTTTAGTTTAGAAGCTTTTGAAGAATTATCAAGATCTATAAGGTCTGTTGTAAAAGATTTAAAATGTTTTCTCAACCCTTTTAGAGGTTCTAAATTATTCATGGTACTCTTGTGAGCCTTTAACACATAGACCACATAAGACCTATTTAGGGTAAGCAACTCAAAGAAACTAAAGAAAAACCCTAGCATTTTCTCTCTACTATTAGCCGTATTAAAATCTTCATTGTTCTTTAAAGCACTCATGGTGTGTTTAAAAAAGTCTTCCCAAATACCCTTTTCAAGGGCTTCTATATTTCCAAAGAAGTTATAAAAATCACTTTCTTTAAAATTTTTTTGCTTACAAAAGCTATATATGGAAGGTGGTTTTTTTTCGTGTTCCAGCACATAGTCCATATAAGCAGACACCAGACTAGATCTGTCTAAAACCATTATTTTTACAGGAGTTTCTTTTTTAGTTGCCATAACATATTTTGTTTACACAAATTTACTAAATAATAAACAAATAATGGGTTTATTTAAAATAAGAAACGCACTTTAAAAAAGTGCGTTTCTAACCTAACCAATAAATAAACATAAGGAGTTGCGAATATTGATTTGTCTTTTTCACAGCAAAATTTTCCCCAATCTCCTTATCAAATATACAAACTGTTTAATTAAAAATATTAAAAACTAAACAATATTAACTTATTAATAACATTTAATACTGAAAAAATGACGCAAGCGGTGTCAGTTTGTCAGATTCTTTTGGCTTGGTACTCTATTTGTATTGTATTATTTAAAATATATATAAATTTTTATAATTATGTCCCAAGGAAAGATAAATGTATCAGTAGAAAATATATTCCCACTGATAAAAAAGTTTTTATACAGTGATCATGAAATTTTTTTAAGAGAGTTGGTTTCCAACGCAACAGACGCTACTCTTAAACTCAAACACCTTACTTCCATTGGCGAAGCTGAGGTAGAGTACGGAGATCCTACTATTGAAATTAAGATAGATAAGAAAGGAAAAAAACTACACATTATAGACCAAGGTTTGGGTATGACCTCTGAAGAAGTAGAAAAATACATCAATCAAATAGCCTTTTCAGGAGCCGAAGAATTTTTAGACAAATACAAAGAAGCTGGAAAAGACTCTGGAATTATAGGCCACTTTGGTCTGGGCTTCTACTCTGCATTCATGGTGGCACACAAGGTAGAAATTATAACTAAAAGCTTTAAAGAGGCACCCGCTGCTCACTGGACTTGTGACGGATCGCCAAACTTTACATTAGAAGCGGCAGATAAAAAAGATAGGGGAACTGAAATCATTCTTCACATTGCTGAAGATTCAGAAGACTTTTTAAAAGAAACAAAGATTAGCGGCTTGTTGAGTAAATACAATAAGTTTATGCCTATTCCTATTATTTTTGGTACTAAAACAGAAACATTAGAAAAACCAAAAGGTGCAAAAAAAGAAGATTTAGCCCCCACTAGAGAAGTTCCAAATATTATTAACAATCCAAATCCAGCTTGGACAAAGGCTCCCGCAGACCTCAAAGATAAGGATTACAAAGACTTCTACAGAGAGTTGTACCCTATGCAATTTGAGGAGCCTCTTTTTAATATTCACCTCAATGTAGACTATCCTTTTAACCTGACTGGAATCTTATACTTTCCAAAACTCACAAATGATATAAACGCACAAAAAGACAGAATACAACTTTACCAAAATCAGGTGTTTGTAACAGACAATGTAGAGGGAATAGTTCCTGAGTTTTTAACTATGCTCCGTGGAGTTATAGACTCTCCTGACATTCCTTTAAACGTTTCTAGGTCTTATTTACAAGCAGATGGTGCAGTTAAGAAAATTTCTAGCTATATCTCAAAAAAAGTAGGTGACAAATTAAGCAGCTTATTTAAAAGTGATAGAGAAGCATTTGAACAAAAATGGAATGATATAAAAATTGTCATTGAATACGGAATGTTGTCAGAAGACAAATTCTTTGAAAAGGCAAACAAATTTGCACTTTATCCAACAGTAGACGGCAAATACTATACTTTTGATGAGTTAGAAACTGTATTAAAGCCTAAACAGACAGATAAAGATGACAAAATGGTCATTTTATATACCTCAGACAAAGAATCTCAACACTCCTATATAGCAACCGCTAAAGCAAAAGGATATGAGGTTATTTTGTTAGACTCTCCTATTGTGTCTCACCTAATGCAAAAATTAGAAACCTCTAAAGATAAAATCTCATTTGCAAGAGTAGATGCAGACCCAATAGACAAACTTATTCAAAAAGAAGATATATCTATTTCAAAGCTTTCTGACCAGGAAAAAGAAACCTTAAAAACTAAAATAGAAGCTATTACGGGTCCCTCTGGATTAACAGTACAGTTAGAAGCAATGGATAGCGAAAGTGCACCCTTTGTTATTACAGAACCTGAATTCATGAGACGTATGAAAGAAATGCAACAATCCGGTGGTGGTGGTGGAATGTTTGGAATGGGAAATATGCCAGACATGCACAATTTAATTGTAAATATAAACCATCCTTTGGTTGGTGAAATATTAAATACCAAAACACAGAAAAAGCAAGAACGCCTTATTAGTCAGTCTATAGATCTAGCAAAACTTTCTAAAGGCCTTTTAAAGGGAGAAGCACTGAGTGATTTTATCTCTAGAAGTTATGAAATGATTAAATAAACTCATTCCCTTTTTATTGATTTAAACAGAATCGGCCTCCAAATTGGAGGCCGATTCTGTTTAAATATTTTTCAAAATATGACCAGCATCTAAATGCTATTTATCATTAGCCATCACAGCTAATGCAGTTCCAAACATATACTTTAATGTAATTTCGTGGGTGCTGTAAAAATAGAATCTAGTTTTTTTATCTTTATAAAATGGAAAAAAACATAATCTTTATGGCTAGCCTTTATATTTTTGGAGGAATTATGCATTTTGTAAAGCCTAGGGTGTACCTGCGTATTATGCCAAAGTATATGCCAAATCCGAAAGCTATGGTTTTTTGGAGTGGCTTAGTAGAGGTGCTTTTTGGAGTGGGATTATTTTGGGTAGCCACTAGAAATTTATCCATTTATGGTATTATAGCCATGCTAAGTGTTTTTTTACTGGTACATGTTGACATGCTTAGTTCGAAAAAATCAACTGCTGGAATACCTAAATGGATACTGATATTGAGAATTCCCGTTCAATTTTTTCTAATGTATTGGGCATATCTTCAATTGGTGTAAATTCTTTTATACCTTTGTAAGGGTATGAAAAAAGAATTTACAGAAATAGAATTGGACCGTATTATAGAAATGGCTTGGGAAGACCGCACTCCCTTTGAGGCTATCACTTTTCAATTTGGCGTCACAGAAAAGGAGACAATTGAGATCATGCGGCGTGAAATGAAACCAAGTAGTTTTAGAATGTGGCGCGCAAGAGTACAAGGCAGGGCTACCAAACATGAAAAGCTAAGGTCTTCAGAGGTTGGCAGATTTAAATGTAAACTTCAAAGACAAGTCACTGGAAATAAAATTTCTAAACGCTAGGCGCAAATTACAGTCGCTAAGTGAAAACAACCCATACTTGGCTTGAATTAAATTCACTTGGTGAAAACCGCAAAATGTTACTTGAAATTAAACTCTCTAGGAGATATATTAACAACTGAGCAATCCTTCCAAGACTTATCTAATAAAATTTAAAGCTATTTATCAAATAATTCATTGAGCATTTGTGCCAATCTAAGGCCTCCCTTTTGCATTTGATCACGCATTAAGCCAGTGTATTTGTAGGCGTACTCATAACCAAGCTTTCCGTTTTCCGGAAGGTCTTGATAAAGAACAGATGTGATTTTATGTCCTTCACGCAACCAATCTAATGGGCTGCCTCCCATAATTTGTTTTTTTTTGCGTTTGCTCAATCTAGGAGACTCAGCAGAAAGCTCAGAATAACTCATCCCAAATTCTTCTACTAAATTAGAATCCCAAACCCTGTGTAGATTAGTGTTTTTCCCAAACCAAGTAAGCTTTATATCATTCCCCCCTTTGTCTTCCTCTCTTCCAATATGCATAGGTTGATGAAGGTCACCAATGAAATGCACCAACATTTTTAAATAAAACGCTTTATCTGCCTGGCTGCTAGAAGGCTCTCTAATCACATTTACACATTTTTGAATGCCTTGAATAATATCTCCATCACTATTAGAAGACTCTAGACTATAAGTCGCTCCTAGGGGTAAATTCACATAATGCCAAGTATTGTAAGAATTAAATTTTTTATCAGACTTAATATCATCACCGTAGTTGGAAACTAAGGCTAGAGATTCTCCATCTAATAAAGTTGCTATCATTTTAGATGCTTTTTTGCTCAGGTGGTCTTGAGCAATTTGGCCAACTGTTCTGTGGCCAGTCTTTCCCCAATCTAAGGCATTAGCAGTTGAGAATTGAAAAACAAACAATAAAGCAAAAAGGAATGATCTCATGTGAAAAATTTTATCAAAAATAAAGAACTCCTAATAACTTTTGGCATCCTATGCCATTTTATAATTAATTAAAATATTAAATGGTGTAAATTTGAATGAGCCAACAATACAAAACCAATGAACAAAAACATTTTATTTCTTTTTTTCCTATCTCCTTTTTTTATTTTTTCTCAAAATTCAGATAAAAGCATCTTAGTAAAATTAATAGACAAGCCCATTATTATTAATGGAAAATTAGACGAAGCCGTTTGGGAGACTGCAAATGCTGCAGAAAATTTTCAACAGTATTTTCCTTCAGACTCTATACTAGCAAAACAGAAAACCCAAATTAAAATGCTCTATGACAATACCACACTCTTCCTTGGAGTGACCGTGTTTACTAGTGGGAATGATTACGTAATTCCTTCATTACAGAGAGATTTTAGAGCGGGAAATAATGACAACATCAGTTTTATTTTTGACACTTTTAATGACGGTACCAATGCTTTTTTATTTGGAACTAATCCGCTAGGAGTAAGAAGAGAAGCGCTTATCTCTAATGGGGGTTCTGATCTTGCTGGCTTTACAACCTCTTGGGATGTAAAGTGGCGAGGAGAAACCTTCATAGGAGACGGTTTTTATATAGCTGAAATTGCCATACCTCTGACTTCTTTTAAATTTAAAGAGGGTGAAACCAAATGGCGCTTTAATAGTTATAGGTTTGATATGCAGGAAAATGAAACCAGCACCTTTGCCAAAATTCCACAAAACCAATTAGTTTTTAATTTGGCATTTATGGAAGATATGATTTTTGAAAAACCACTGGGAAAATCTAGAACGCCAATAGCAATTATTCCATATATAAATGGCATTTCAGATAGAAACTATATAACCCAAAATTCTCGCTCTCAATACAAAGTAGGTGGTGACGCTAAACTAGCCATTGGAAATGGAATGAACTTAGATCTCACCCTTAACCCGGATTTTTCCAATGTAGCCATAGACAATGTAGTGACCAACCTCACGCGTTTTGAGATATTTCTACCGGAAAGAAGGCAGTTTTTCGTAGACAATAATGACCTATTTGGAAATTTTGGAAACTCTAGAGATTCAAATCCTTTTTTTTCTAGAAGAATTGGCTTAGCCAAAAATTTAGATGGAGAGACTATTGAAAATAGAATTGTGGCTGGCATGCGTCTGAGTGGTAAACTCTCTGAAGACTGGAGGCTTGGTTTACTAAATATCCAAACAGATGAAGACCTTGAAAATGAGATTGCGAGTAATAACAATACGGTATTTTCTCTGCAGAAAAAACTATTTACTCGCTCAAATATTAGTATGTTCTTTATCAATAGAGAGAGCCTTAAAAAATATGATTTTTTAGAGTCTAGTGAAAAATATAACAGGGTCTTTGGTGTAGACTATAATCTAGCCAGTGCAGACAATAAATGGGTGGGGAAATTCTTTCTACACCAATCTATAAGCCCAGAGGTAAAAGACCTTGACGGGGCTGGAGGAGCAGAATTATTTTACAACTCAAGGTATTTAAATTTTGGCTTAAGAGGAAACTACGTGGGTGAAAACTTTAGATCAGACCTTGGGTTTGTTCGGAGAACAGATATTATAGCTGCCAGACCTTTTGTGGAATTGGTCTTTTGGCCTAAGAAGGGAAAGGTAAACAACCACAATTTAAGACTGAACCCAAATGCTATTTGGAGGCCTAGTTTAAATCTTCAAAATACAGATTTTACCATGTCCTCTTCTTGGACAACTAGATACATAAATCAAAGCCAGTGGTCTTTGAATATGTTCAATAGATACACCTATCTCACAGACAGCTTTGATCCTAGTAATTCTGAGGGAGCTGTAGCGCTTCCAGCAGATATAGGATACCATTATACCTCCTTTGAATTAAGGTATCAATCAGATAGAAGAAAAGCGTTTTCATACACCTTTGAACCTGGTTTTGGACAGTTTTACAACGGCCAAAGAAACGTCATACAAGGCAGTCTAAATTTAAGGATACAGCCTAAAGTTGTTCTTGGTTTTCAATATGAATACAACCAACTAAGAATGCCGAAACCGTATACAGATTCAAACATTGTTATTTTAAGTCCTAATGTAGAAATCACTTTTAACAAATCTGTCTTTTGGACCACCCTTATTCAGTACAGCGATAGAAATGACAATGTAGGAATAAATAGCCGTTTACAGTGGCGTTTTGCGACACTATCTGATTTATTTGTAGTGTATAATGACAATTATTTTGTAGAACAATTTGCTCCAAAATTTAGATCCCTCAATCTAAAATTCACTTACTGGTTAAATATATAAAATGGCCTATAAAATGCTTTGCTCAGATTTAGATGGAACCTTGCTTGGCTTAAAAAATAGGGCCACCCCTTTTTGTTGTCAAGTTTTTAAAAAATATGCATCTGAAATAGACATGGTTTTAGTTTCTGCTAGAATGCCATCTGGTATGCGCTATATTCAAAAAGAACTAGGAATTAGCAACAAACCTATGGTCTGCTATAACGGTGCATTAGTAATGGACGGAGAAAAAGTTTTAAGCGCTACCTATATTGAATTGGTGTTAGTAAAACAGCTTCTTGAAATATGTATAAAAAATTCAGTAGCCATTGGGCTTTATGCATATGACGAATGGCGAGCGGCTATAAACACTGAGCGCATTGCTAAGGAAGAATTTAACACCCAAACCAAGGTGGTTTTTGAGCCTACTTTAAAAACTATTGAACGCTGGGCTAAAAAAGGCCACGGGGCTCACAAACTCATGCTCATGGGCAGCAAAGAAAGTCTAGATGTAGTATTTAAAATACTAGAGAGACAAATGTCTGGTCTTATTGGTATTTATAGATCTAATGACAGCCTTATAGAAATCAGTCCTGCCTCCATAGACAAGCTAGGAGGTATTGAAAAGCTGTTACGACCAGGAATAGGACTTGAGCACATTATTGCCTTTGGTGATAATTTTAATGACATATCTATGTTATCTGCTGTGGGATTAGGTATAGCAGTAGAAAATGCACGACCAGCTGTAAAAGCTGTAGCCAAAGAACTGGTAGCTAAATGTACTGAGGATGGTGTGGCCCACTTTTTAGAAGCGTACTTCACTCAATTAAAAAACTCAAAATGAATACCCCTTGGATAACAGATGACACAGTAGTATTTGGCCTTTTAACTGCCTGTTTAGGTTTTGTTTTTTATACTAATAATCTAGAAAACAAGTTTTGGGTCAGGCTCTACACCTTTATACCCGGGGTACTCATGTGCTACCTATTGCCCTCTATTTTTGTAAGTATGGGACTAATCTCAGACCATCATTCAAACCTCTATTTTATGGCCAGTAGGTACCTGCTACCGGCAGCTTTAGTTCTTATGACATTAAGCATAGACTTAAAAGCCATTGCAAGCTTGGGAACTAAAGCCCTCATTATGTTTTTTACTGGTACTTTGGGAATTATTATTGGTGGCCCCATAGCCATACTCATCGTGTCAGTTTTCTCACCAGAAACGGTTGGAGGAAACGACTTTGATGCCATATGGCGAGGGCTCTCTACCATTGCTGGGAGTTGGATTGGTGGTGGAGCCAACCAGGCAGCCATGCTTGAAATATTTAGGTATAACCCAGAAAAATACGGAGGTATGGTCCTTATAGATATTGTAGTAGCCAATATCTGGATGGCTATTTTACTACTTGGAGTAGGCAAGACAAAACAAATAGATAGTTGGCTTAAAGCAGACACCACTTCTCTTGAAGCTCTTAAAATTAAAGTAGCTAAATTTCAAGAAAAAGTAAACCGAATACCCACTATCAAAGACTATATGATATTGTTATCTATAGGGTTTACTGCTGTGGGGGTTTCTCATTTTTTTGGAAATCATATTAGTGACTTTTTAAATAGCTCTGTAGCGGCTGTTCAAGATAAAAAGAGCTTTCTCTCCTTTTTAGGATCTTCCTTTTTCTGGATGGTAGTCATAGCTACTACCATAGGAATTCTACTGTCTTTCACTTCGGTTAAAAATTATGAGGGAGCAGGCGCCAGTAAATTAGGAGGAGTATTTATTTATATTTTGGTAGCTACTATAGGTATGAAAATGGATTTAAAACAAATTATAGACAATCCAGGTCTTATTGCCATTGGGCTTATCTGGATATCAATTCACGCAATTCTGTTAATTATTGTAGCAAAATTAATAAAAGCACCATTTTTCTTTTTAGCAGTAGGAAGCCAAGCCAATGTTGGGGGCGCTGCCTCTGCACCAGTTGTGGCTGCTGAATTCAGTCCTTCACTTACTTCTGTTGGAGTTCTATTAGCAGTTGGCGGCTATGTAGTAGGTACTGCAGGCGCATTATTTTGTGCTTATTTAATGGAAATAGCATCTAATTTATAACTTTATTATTTCATATTTTAAAGAGTTTAGCCATCTTTGTACCAAACTAATCCTCAATCATGAAACATTTTTATACAGTCTTATTTTCCGTGCTCATTTTAGCCAGTTGCAAACAGAGTCCAACTGAAAACACTATGACGCTCTCTGGACAAATTAAAGGTTTAAAAAAAGGTGTTTTATATCTACAACACGTTCCAGACAGCACACTAGTAGTGATAGATTCTGTACTGATAAACGGCAATGGTAACTTTAGCTTTAAAACAGAATTAGAAAGTCCTGAGGTGTTTTATTTATACCTTGTTAAAAAAGATAATAATGATATTAATGATAGGATTACTTTCTTTGGAGAACCTGGAAATATTAGTATTAATACCCAATGGAATAGCTTTGATCTAGATCCAGATATTAAAGGGTCTATTAGCCATGAAAAATTTATTGAATACAGAAGTATGATGTCTAAGTTTAACATTCAGGACATAAGCCTTCTAGAACAGGCATTTAAAGCTAATAGTTCAAATAACCAGCAACTCTTTGACTCTATTCAAATACTTTCAGAAAGAAACACTCTAGGAAGTTACTTATTTGCACTTAACTTTGCCATGATTAATTCAGATTCATATGTGGCACCTTATGTAGCTATCACCGATGTGTCTAATGCCAACGTAAAGTTTTTAGATTCTATCTATAAGAAGTTATCTCCAGAGGTGGCGATATCTAAATACGGGAAGTCTTTAAAAAAACTAATAATCTCTTCAAAAAAATAAAATAACCTCAATAATATAGGTAAAAAAAAAGCGGCCCTTGGGCTGCTTTTTTTTTAAGACATCATTGAATTAAGCAGAAAGTTTATTTAAAGCAGTTACTAATTCAGTTGCTTTAGTCTCCAAAGAACCCTTAACAATTTTTAAATGAGATTGACGGTTCTCTACTTTTTTATCATTCACCTGTGCAATAAGACTGTCAAATGATTCAATAGCTAAATCTATAAGGGCAGAACCCTCTTTTGAATCTAAATTATTGGTTGCTGCTTCCCACAAGTAAACAGCCTCTATGATATCTCCCAATACATAGTTAATATCTTTTTTTAGGTTTTTTATACTAGCCATACTGCTATTTTTTAAATTTTGACAAAATTACATTTTTTAGGTGTAACAGACACTATGAAATATAGATATGCGGCTATCTAATAGCAAACTTCAAGAAATACAGCCCCTTTAGGACTATTTATCTCAATAAAACCAGACTGAGCAGCCATTAAAACAGTCTCACCATAAGATATGGGTTCACTTCCAAATTCATTGCTTATAAGCCCTGCTCCTTGAACACAAATATAAATTTTAAAACTACCCCTTAAAATAGAACTATCTTTATAAGTCCCTTGAATAGGAAGATAGTTTGTTTTAAAATATGGAGAGCTTACCATTTCATTTGCTAGGTTTGTTGTTGTTTTATAAAAACTCTTATAGTTTTCTTTGTGAGTAAAACTTAACGCAGCCAATGCTTGTTCTGTATGCAGTTCTCTTAAATTCCCAGCTAGATCTTTTCTATTAAAATCAAAAACTCTATAAGTAATATCTGAAGTTTGCTGAATCTCTGCTAACATAACACCGGCTCCAATAGCGTGAACCGTACCGGTTTCAATAAAAAAAGCATCCCCCTTTGTGACGGAATGTCTTTCTAAAATATTTACTAAATGCTCCCTATCCAAATGTTCTATATAAGATTCTTGATCAATACCGGGAGTAAAACCTACAATTAAAGAAGATCCAGGATCTGCTTCCATCACATACCACATTTCTGTTTTTCCCATACATCCGTGGCGCTCCATAGCTAAAGAATTATTTGGATGCACTTGAATAGATAGGTCTTGATCAGCGTCAATAAATTTAATAAGAATAGGGAAATCTGTCCCAAAATCATTAAACACCTGGTCTCCTATTAACGCGGCACCATAGCTCTTTATAAGTTGTAAAAGAGATTGGCCTTTAAGGGCTCCATTAGACACGGTAGAAATACTGCCGGGCACCGTTGAAATTTCCCAACTCTCTCCTATTCCAACTGAGGCTCCCGGTTTCTGAAGTTTTGTTTTTAATTTCTCTCCTCCCCATATTCTTTCTTTGAAAATAGGAGAAAATTTTAAGGGATACACAGCCATAAAAATCTATTGTTCTCCTTTATAAGTTACAAAGTTTCTAGGTGTTTCATAAAGGGTGATGGAAAGTTCTTGATCTTCCTTTAGATGTGGCTTTAATGAATTCCAAATAACTACTGCTATATGTTCTGCCGTAGGATTTAAATTTTTAAACGCAGCTACTTCTATATTTAAATTTTTATGGTCCATTACATCTTCAACCTCAGACTTAATAAGGTCTTTTAATATTTTGGCATCCATTACATAACCCGTATCTGGATCTATTATTCCTGTTACACTTACTATTAAATCATAGTTGTGACCGTGATAATTTGGATTGTTACACTTCCCAAAAATTTGAGTATTTTTTTGGTCACTCCAATGTGAATTATGCAGCCTGTGGGCAGCATTGAAGTGTGCTTTTCTGCTAATAGTTACTTTCATTTTTTTAGGAAAGGTACGTATAATATTTGTCAAAGATAATCTTAAACCAGGCGGTATAAGACTCTGGAGCTCGTTCTATTTCTTCTTTAATTCTATTGGGAGACATCCATTTCCAAGAAGCTACTTCTTCTGGATTTATCATTGGAAGGTCATTGTACTGACCTTGCATCACATGATCTAGCTCATGTTCAGTAAGCCCATTTCCCATATCTGCTTTATAAATAAATGAAAAAAGATGTGTGAGAGGTGCTTCAAAACCCATCTCTTCCATTAACCTCCGCTTTCCAGCTTCTAGGTTCTGCTCTCCCTCACGTTGGTGACTACAACATGTATTGGTCCACAGTCCAGGAGAATGATATTTAGTGAGTGCCCGCTGTTGCAACATGATTTCTCCTTGCTTATTTGTAATAAATACAGAAAAGGCCCTGTGTAAAAGAGCTTTTTCATGGGCTTCTATCTTTTCCATCAGCCCTATGGGCTCATCGCTTTCATTCACTAATACCACTTGTTCTTTCATAATATAAAAATACAATCTTTTGTATTTTTAATCCTAATGGTATTAAATTTTTATTTATTAAAATAAGAAACGGGGTGGTTTTACTCCTTTCACTTTTGAGAGATTATATCTAAAAATAACCTCTGCAGAGCCATTATTAAAAAAATATTGACCCAAATTAGTGGCAGATTTATCATAAGAAAGTCCAATAAAAAAAGAATCTGAAAATTGATATCCAAAAAGACCACCCAATGCATCCTTTAACCGATAAGAAATACCAAAAGACACTTTATTCCTAAATATTAAACTCGCAGCCAAATCTAATTGTAAAGGAGCTCCCACTGCAATTTTTAAAATAAAACTAGGTCTTAATAAAAGATGGTGATTTAATTCCCTCACAAAACCTGACATTGCATATATCCTTAATTTATTAAAAGATTTTGAAAGGGAGGATCTGTCAAAATACAAGGTTTCCAAAAAACTGGGGGCTGAAAGCCCTATATAAAAATCTGTTTTATAAAATAAAATGCCCATCCCTATATTTGGGGACCATCTGTTATCTGCCTTGCCCAGCAATAAAGGGTCAGTCCCTATACTTAAATCTTGAGTGAGTAAACTGTAATTGACCTCTAATAAATGAGCGCTTCCTTTAAGACCAAATGCCATTTTTGAATTTTCAGATATACGAATCAAATAAGATAGATCTAAATCAAAAAAAGTTTCAGAGGTGGGTCCTATCTGGTCCTTAAGCAATCCAAAACCAACACCAAGTCCTTTCATTTTAGTGGGACTACTATATGCCAATGTTTGGGTTTTAGGTGCGCCCTCTATTCCTATCCATTGTGATCTATAAAAAAGTATCAATTTTTTTTGCAAAGCCATTCCTACATAAGCAGGATTATAGCTTTGAGCATGATACATAAAATGGTTGTATTGGGTCTTTTTTTGAGCATAAGCTAACGTGTTAACCACAAAAAGTAGATAAAAAACATAATGATAAAAAGTCTTATTTTTAATTTTCACTCTCATAGGCGCTGGTTTATTTATTTAGTTTCCTATAGGTAAAGCAATTCTTTATACATTATGCAACACTATTACCTATGAAATTAATACCTAACCTCTCCAATTGATACTCATAAACGATTAAGAACGCCAACAACCGACAAACGGTAAATGTGGCCTTCATACGAAAAGATAAAAGCAGCTCTTTATTTTATTATTCTGTAACTACTGAGAAATTATTTTTGGGTATTTTTGCCAAAATGTAACCCATGAGTTTAGAGCAGGAAATAAGCAAAAGAAGAACCTTTGGGATTATCTCTCACCCAGATGCGGGAAAGACAACCCTTACTGAAAAATTATTATTATTTGGAGGCGCCATACAAGAAGCAGGCGCCGTAAAAAATAATAAAATAAAAAAAGGTGCTACCAGTGATTTCATGGAAATAGAGAGGCAAAGAGGTATTTCTGTAGCCACCTCTGTACTGGCTTTTATTTATAGGGATAAAAAAATAAATATTTTAGATACGCCCGGACACAAAGATTTTGCAGAAGATACTTTTAGAACTCTCACAGCTGTAGATAGTGTGATTGTAGTTATAGATGTAGCTAAAGGAGTTGAGGAACAAACAGAAAAACTAGTAGCCGTGTGTAGGATGAGAAACATTCCCATTCTTGTCTTTATTAATAAATTAGATAGAGAAGGAAAAGACGCCTTTGATCTGCTAGATGAAGTAGAACAAAAATTGGGACTCTCAGTGACCCCTATGAGCTTTCCAATTGGTATGGGATATGATTTTAAAGGAATCTATAACATCTATGAAGGCAACATTAACCTCTTTAGTGGGGACAGTAAAAAAAACATAGAAGACACAGTGGCTTTTAATGATTTAAACAGTCCTGAGCTTGAAAAAATGCTAGGGAGTGCTCAAGCAGCTATATTAAGAGAAAACCTGGAGCTTGTAGAAGGAGTATACCCCCCCTTTAACAAAGAAGCATACCTAAAGGGTGAGCAGCAACCTGTATTTTTTGGTTCTGCATTAAACAATTTTGGTGTGAGAGAGCTTTTAGATTGTTTTATCGACATTGCCCCAACTCCAAGGCCAAAAAAAGCAGAAGAGAGACTAGTAAAACCTTCAGAGAAGAGTCTTAGTGGCTTTGTTTTTAAAATACATGCCAATATGGACCCTAAGCACAGAGACCGTTTGGCATTTATTAAAATAGTGTCTGGAACCTTTGAAAGAAATAAACCTTATTTACACGTAAGACTGAATAAAAATTTAAAATTCTCTAGCCCTAATGCTTTTTTTGCGGAGAAGAAAGAGATTGTAGATATCTCTTATCCCGGAGACATTGTTGGCCTTCATGATACAGGAAATTTTAAAATTGGAGACACCCTAACAGAAGGAGAATTATTGCATTACAAGGGAATCCCAAGCTTTTCACCAGAACATTTTAGATACATTAACAACGCAGACCCACTAAAGACAAAGCAGCTCAATAAGGGAATAGACCAACTCATGGATGAGGGAGTAGCCCAGTTGTTTACCCTTGAGCTAAATGGAAGAAAAATAATAGGAACTGTAGGAGCGCTTCAGTACGAAGTTATTCAGTACAGACTAGAGCACGAATACGGTGCTAAATGTTCATATGAAAATTTCCCTGTTTTTAAAGCTTGCTGGGTAGTACCTGAAAATAAAAACAATGATGAGTTTAAAGAATTTTCAAGAATTAAAAGTAAATTCTTAGCAAAGGACAAAAGAGGGGAATTGGTTTTTTTAGCAGACTCTGCTTTCTCTTTACAAATGACACAGCAAAAATATCCCACGGTAAAACTTAAATTTACTTCTGAGGCAGAAGAGTGAATTATAAGATTCAATTGAAACTAAATCCTCACTGATATTAAATAAAAAACCCCTACTTAGTAGGGGTTTTTTATACTTATGCTTCTCCAGCTGGCCCAAAATTAATGGGGATAGCTGGTTGCTCATAATCTTTAATAGTTCCATTGGCATTCTCAAAGCGCTGCACATTGTCATGCAGCGCTTTTAAGAACTTCTTAGCGTGTTGTGGGGTTAGAATAATCCTACTTTTCACTTTGGCTTTTGGCGCTCCGGGCATTAAGCTAATAAAGTCTACTACAAATTCAGATACTGAATGATTAATAACTGCCAAGTTGGAATAAATCCCCTCTGCTGTTTTTTCATCTAACTCAATATTAATTTGGTTTTCTTTATCGCTCATATCTGGTCTATTAGAATTTCAAAGCTTCTTTTCTAGCTAAGATTTCATCGTACTCCTCTTTAGATCCTACTAATACACTCTCATAAGCTCTCATACCAGTTCCTGCTGGTATTTTGTGCCCTACAATTACGTTTTCCTTTAGACCTTCTAGACCGTCTATCTTACCTGCTACAGCTGCTTCATTTAACACCTTAGTTGTCTCTTGGAAAGAAGCTGCAGAAATAAATGATTTAGTTTGTAGTGAGGCTCTGGTAATACCTTGCAAGATTGGTGTTGCCGTTGCTGCTACAGCATCTCTAGCGGTCACCAACGCCTTGTCATTGCGTTTCAACAAAGAGTTCTCATCTCTAAGATCTCTTGCAGTGACAATTTGTCCTTGTTTTAAGCTTTCAGATTCTCCTGCGTCTTCAACCACTTTCTTACCAAAAATATCATCGTTCTCTCTCATGAAGTCATCTTTGTGAACCAATTGGTTCTCTAGAAAGATAGTGTCTCCTGGATCCTGGACCCTTACTTTACGCATCATCTGACGAACTACAACTTCAAAGTGTTTGTCGTTAATTTTCACTCCTTGTAAACGGTAAACCTCTTGTACTTCATTTACCAAGTATTGCTGTACCGCAGAAGGTCCTTTAATAGCTAAAATATCTTCTGGAGTAATTGATCCATCTGAAAGTGCCATACCCGCTCTCACATAATCATTTTCTTGAACTAGGATTTGGTTAGAAAGTTTTACTAAATATTTCTTAACCTCACCTAATTTAGACTCAATAATGATTTCACGATTACCGCGCTTAATCTTACCAAAAGAAACTACCCCATCAATTTCAGACACTACTGCCGGGTTAGACGGGTTACGGGCTTCAAATAGCTCAGTAACTCTTGGAAGACCTCCTGTAATATCACCTGACTTAGCAGATTTACGTGGGATTTTTACTAATATTTTTCCTTCTTTAATTTTCTCGTTGTCATCTACCATGATGTGAGAACCTACTGGAAGGTTATATGAGCGCAACACCTCGTCCTTAGTATTTTTAATAAGTAAAGTTGGAATCAACTTTTTATTTCTAGATTCTGAAATTACTTTTTCTTGGAATCCAGTTTGCTCATCTATCTCTACTTGATAGGTAATTCCTTGCTCAATATTCTCGTAAGAAATTTTACCTGAAAACTCAGAAACAATAACCCCGTTATATGGATCCCATGAGCAAATGACATCACCTTTTTTAAGCTTGGCTCCGTTTTTAACGTGCAACTGAGAACCGTATGGAATGTTGTTAGTACTTAGAGTGATTCCTGTTTTAGCGTCTGACAATTTGACTTCAGAAGTTCTTGAAATTACAATATCAGTAACTTTGCCTTCAGAATCTTGGCTATTTACAGTTCTTAAATCTTCAATATCTGCAACACCGTCAAACTTAGCTAACAATTTATTCTCCTCAGAAATGTTACCTGCAATACCTCCTACGTGGAAAGTTCTCAGGGTAAGCTGAGTTCCTGGCTCTCCAATAGACTGAGCAGCCACAACCCCTACAGCTTCTCCTCTTTGAACCATTTTATTAGTAGAAAGGTTTCTTCCGTAACATTTACCACAAATTCCTTTATCTGCCTCACAAGTTAATGGAGAACGCACTTCTACTTTCTCTATTGGAGAAGCTTCAATACGTTTTACGTCTGCCTCTAAAATCTCTTGACCAGCAGCTAATAAAAGTGCTTCTGTCAAAGGATTAAACACATCGTGTAAAGAAACGCGTCCTAAGATTCTCTCTCCTAAGCTCTCTACTATCTCTTCGTTTTTCTTTAAAGCTTCTACCTGAATACCACGCAAAGTGCCACAGTCTTCTGTATTAATAATCACATCTTGAGAAACATCAACCAATCTACGAGTTAAGTAACCAGCATCGGCCGTTTTTAAGGCCGTATCTGCCAATCCTTTACGTGCACCGTGTGTAGATATAAAGTATTCAAGAATAGATAGACCTTCCTTAAAGTTAGAAAGAATTGGGTTTTCAATAATCTCACCACCTCCGGCAGTAGATTTTTTAGGCTTGGCCATTAAACCACGCATTCCTGTTAACTGACGGATTTGTTCTTTAGAACCCCTAGCTCCAGAATCTAGCATCATGTATACGGAGTTAAACCCTTGTTGGTCTTCTCTAATACGCTTCATAGCTAGTTCAGTAAGCATGGCGTTGGTAGAAGTCCAAACGTCAATAACCTGATTATACCTCTCGTTATTAGTAATTAAACCCATGTTGTAGTTAGCCATAATACCTTCTACTTGACCATTGGCCTGGGCAATCATTTCGTGTTTTTCTGGCGGAATTATGATATCACCTAAACTGAAGGAAAGACCTCCTTTAAAGGCAAATTCATAACCCATTGTTTTAATCTTATCCAAGAAATCTGCCGTAACCGGAACAGATGTCACGCTTAATATATCACCAATAATATCTCTAAGAGACTTTTTGTTAAGTACTTGGTTTACATATCCTGCAGCTTCTGGAACTACCATATTAAACAAAACCCTACCTACGGTGGTCTTAATGAGTTGTAAAACTAATTCTCCCTCTTCGTTGAAATCTTTAGCTCGTACTCTAATTCCTGCATTTAGCGATACTTGCCCTTCATTGAAAGCAATTACAACTTCTTCTGCTGAATAGAAAGTAAGTCCTTCTCCTTTAACAGGCACCTCTTTTGTAGAAATACGCTCTTTGGTCATATAATACAGACCCAAGACCATATCTTGAGATGGTACTGTAATTGGAGAGCCATTAGCTGGGTTCAAAATATTATGAGAAGCTAGCATTAATAACTGTGCTTCTAAAATAGCCTCGGGACCTAGTGGTAAGTGGACCGCCATCTGATCCCCATCAAAATCTGCATTAAATGCAGTACATACTAATGGGTGAAGACGTATGGCTTTTCCTTCAATTAGTTTTGGTTGAAAAGCCTGGATCCCTAAACGGTGAAGTGTTGGTGCTCTGTTTAGCAATACTGGGTGTCCTTTTAAGACATTCTCCAAAATATCCCAAACTACTGGTTCTTTCTTATCTATGATTTTCTTAGCAGATTTTACTGTCTTCACAATCCCACGCTCAATAAGCTTACGAATTACAAATGGCTTGTACAATTCTGCTGCCATATCTTTTGGAAGACCACACTCAAATAATTTCATTTCTGGTCCAACAACAATTACTGAACGGGCAGAATAATCTACACGCTTTCCTAATAAGTTTTGACGGAAACGACCTTGTTTACCTTTCAATGAGTCTGAAAGAGATTTAAGAGGTCTGTTAGACTCTGTCTTAACAGCAGAAGCCTTACGAGTGTTGTCAAATAAGGAATCTACAGATTCTTGTAGCATTCGCTTCTCATTTCTAAGAATTACCTCTGGTGCTTTAATCTCCACTAATCGCTTTAAACGATTGTTTCGGATAATAACTCTGCGGTATAGGTCATTCAAATCTGAAGTGGCGAAACGCCCACCGTCTAAAGGCACTAGTGGTCTTAATTCTGGTGGGATTACAGGAATCACTTTCATGATCATCCACTCAGGTCTGTTTTCTCTATTTTCTTGAGACTCTCTTAAAGATTCTACTACCTGTAAACGCTTTAAGGCTTCTGTTTTACGTTGTTTAGAAGTCTCCGTATTTGCCTTGTGCCTCAATTCATAAGACAAGGCATCTAAATCTATACGAGATAAAATATCTATAAGACATTCTGCTCCCATTTTAGCAATAAATTTATTAGGATCCTTGTCATCTAAATATTGATTCTCTACTGGAACAGACTCTAAAATATTAAGGTACTCTTCTTCCGTTAAGAAATCCATTTTACGAAGTTCTTCTCCTTCTGCTCCTTTTGCTATACCTACCTGGATCACTACATAACGCTCGTAGTAAATAATCATATCTAATTTCTTAGATGGCAAGCCTAGTAAGTACCCTATTTTATTAGGAAGAGAACGGAAATACCAGATATGTGCTACGGGAACTACCAAATTAATGTGCCCCACACGGTCTCTACGAACTTTCTTCTCTGTTACCTCTACCCCACAACGGTCACAAACAATACCGCGGTAACGAATCCTTTTATACTTACCACAAGCACATTCGTAATCTTTTACTGGACCAAATATACGCTCACAGAAAAGACCATCCCGTTCAGGTTTATGGGTTCTGTAGTTAATGGTTTCAGGCTTTAAAACTTCTCCTCTAGAGGCTGCCAGAATAGATTCTGGTGAAGCCAATCCAATTGAAATTTTATTAAACCTTTTAACAGTGTTATTATCTTTTTGTCTAGCCATAACAATATAATGCTACTAATTAAAAATGTGTATTAACAATAATCTTCAAGAACTAATCTTGTTACTCTTCCAATCTAATATCTAAACCTAATCCTTTAAGTTCATGCATTAATACGTTGAAAGACTCTGGTAATCCTGGTTCCGGCATGGTTTCTCCTTTAACAATAGCTTCGTAGGTCTTAGCCCTACCAATGACGTCATCAGATTTAACTGTTAAGATTTCTCTCAGGGTTGCGGAAGCACCGTATGCTTCTAATGCCCACACTTCCATCTCTCCAAAACGCTGTCCTCCAAACTGAGCTTTACCTCCTAATGGTTGTTGTGTGATTAAAGAATACGGTCCAATAGAACGCGCGTGCATTTTATCATCCACCATATGCCCTAATTTAAGCATATAAATAACTCCTACTGTTGCAGCTTGGTCAAAACGCTGTCCAGTGCCACCATCGTATAAGTAGGTGTGTCCAAATTGAGGAATTCCAGCTTCTTCTGTGTATGCATTGATTTGATCAATAGTTGCACCATCAAAAATTGGAGTTGCATATGTCTTCCCTAATTTTTGACCAGCCCACCCAAGAACTGTTTCATATATTTGACCAATGTTCATACGAGAAGGTACCCCTAACGGGTTCAATACAATATCTACAGGAGTTCCGTCTTCTAAGAATGGCATGTCTTCATGACGCACAATTCTAGAAACAATACCTTTATTTCCGTGACGTCCCGCCATCTTGTCGCCTACTTTTAATTTACGCTTCTTAGCCACGTAAACTTTAGCAAGTTTCATAATACCAGCTGGTAATTCATCTCCTACAGAAATGGTAAACTTATCCCTTCTCAAGTTTCCTTGAAAGTCGTTTAATTTAATTTTGTAATTGTGTAATAAGTCAGCAATGGAACTATTAGTGTCTTTGTCTGTAGTCCAACTTCCTCCCACTAAGTGAGCATAATCATCAACAGAATTTAACATCTTTAAGCTGTACTTCTTCCCTTTTGGCAACACTTCTTCTCCAAGGTCATTTAATACTCCTTGAGAGGTCTTTCCGTTGACAATAGAGAATAATTTTTCTATCAACACATCTTTGAGCTGTTGGAATTTTACTTCGTATTCCAACTCTAATTTGTTAATAGCATCTTTGTCTTCAGAACGCTTGCGTTTATCCTTGACAGACCTAGAGAACAACTTCTTGTCTATGACAACTCCTCTTAATGAAGGAGATGCTTTTAAAGAAGCATCTTTTACATCTCCCGCTTTATCTCCAAAGATAGCGCGTAGTAATTTCTCTTCAGGTGTAGGGTCAGATTCTCCTTTAGGAGTAATCTTTCCAATAAGGATATCGCCAGGTTTTACTTCAGCACCAATCCTAATCATTCCATTCTCATCCAAGTCTTTTGTAGCCTCTTCAGAAACGTTAGGAATGTCATTAGTCAATTCTTCAGCCCCTAACTTTGTGTCACGCACCTCCAAAGAATACTCATCTACGTGAATAGAAGTAAAGATATCTTCTCTAACTACTTTTTCAGAAATTACAATAGCATCTTCAAAATTATATCCCTTCCATGGCATAAAAGCCACTTTAAGGTTTCTTCCCAATGCCAATTCTCCTTTTTGAGTAGCGTATCCCTCACAAAGAACCTGGCCTTTAATTACTTTATCACCTTTTTTAACAATAGGCTTTAAATTAATAGAAGTTCCTTGATTGGTTTTTCTAAACTTCACTAAATTATAGGTCTTAGAGTCTTCTTCAAAACTCACCAAACGCTCGTGTTCAGTTCTAGAATACTTGATCGTTATTTTTTGAGCATCTACATACTCAATGACTCCATCTCCTTCTGCGTTGATCAATACTCTAGAATCTGCAGCTACTTGCTTTTCAAGACCTGTGCCCACAATAGGTGCTTCTGGTCTTAGCAACGGAACTGCCTGACGCATCATGTTAGATCCCATTAAGGCACGGTTGGCATCATCGTGTTCTAAGAAAGGAATTAAAGAAGCTGAAATAGAAGCAATCTGGTTAGGTGCCACATCTGTGTAGTGCACTTCAATTGGATCTACTACTGGGAAATCTCCTTCCTGTCTTGCAATTACTTTATCTGTGTCTATGGTACCATCTTTCTTCTGAGGAATGTTTGCCTGAGCAATTTTCATTCCTTCTTCTTCTTCTGCACTTAAGTATATAAACTCTGATGTATCTATTTTTCCTTTAGTCACCTTTCTGTAAGGTGTTTCAAGAAATCCCATCTGGTTTACTTTAGCAAACACAGCTAGAGAAGAAATCAGTCCAATGTTTGGTCCCTCTGGCGTCTCTATAGGGCATAATCTTCCATAATGCGTGTAGTGTACATCTCGCACCTCAAATCCAGCACGCTCTCTAGATAAACCACCTGGCCCTAGGGCAGATAATCTTCTCTTGTGAGTTATCTCTGCTAATGGGTTGGTTTGATCCATAAACTGAGACAACTGGTTGGTTCCAAAAAACGAATTAATCACTGAAGACAGAGTCTTAGCATTAATTAAATCTATAGGAGTAAAAACCTCGTTATCTCTCACATTCATTCTTTCTCTAATAGTTCTTGCCATACGGGCTAAACCTACTCCAAACTGCTGAGATAATTGCTCTCCAACCGTACGAACACGTCTATTAGAAAGGTGGTCAATATCATCAATTTCTTCTTTTGAATTTATGAGCTCAATTAAATATTTAATGATGGTGATAATATCTTCTTTGGTCAAAACTTGTTTGTCCATTCCAATATCAAGACCTAGTTTTTTATTCATTCTATAACGTCCTACATCACCTAAATTGTAGCGTTGATCTGAGAAGAATAATTTATCTATAATACCTCTAGCAGTCTCTTCATCTGGCGGTTCTGCATTACGCAATTGTCTATAGATATGCTCTACCGCTTCTTTTTCTGAGTTGGTAGGGTCTTTTTGTAAGGTGTTATGAATAATAGAATAGTCAGAAACACCAGTACTCTCTTTGTGTAAAAGAATAGTCTTCACATCTGCATCCATGATCTCTGCAATGTGCTCTTTTTCTAAAATAGTGTCTCTATCTAGAATGATCTCATTACGTTCAATAGAAACTACCTCTCCAGTATCTTCATCTACAAAGTCTTCATGCCAAGTATTTAGTACCCTTGCAGCTAACTTTCTCCCTAGTACTTTTTTAAGCCCAGCATTTGAAACTTTAATCTCTTCTGAAAGGTCAAAAATTTCTAAAATATCTTTATCACTTTCATACCCAATGGCTCTGAATAAAGTAGTCACTGGTAATTTTTTCTTTCTATCAATATAAGCGTACATGACGTTATTGATATCGGTAGCAAACTCTATCCAAGATCCTTTAAAAGGAATTACTCTGGCAGAGTATAATTTAGTACCGTTTGCGTGGAAAGATTGTCCAAAAAATACACCAGGTGAGCGGTGTAATTGAGAAACAACAACCCGCTCTGCTCCATTGATTACAAAGGTACCACTTGGAGTCATATAAGGAATTGTTCCTAAATAAACATCTTGTACAATGGTCTCAAAATCTTCGTGTTCTGGATCTGTACAGTACAACTTAAGTCTTGCTTTTAAGGGCACACTATAAGTCAAACCTCTTTCAATACACTCTTGAATAGAATATCTTGGTGGATCAATGAAATAATCAAGAAATTCTAAAACAAATTGATTTCTGGTATCTGTGATTGGAAAGTTTTCCATGAAGGTATTGTATAATCCTTCATTGCCCCTCTCGTCAGATTTTGTTTCTAATTGGAAAAAATCCTGAAACGATTTAATCTGAATATCTAAGAAATCCGGGTAGTTCGGTATATTCTTAGTGGATGCAAAATTTATTCTCTCAGTCTGATTTGTGAACATCAATAGACAAATTTTTGAATGTGAATACTATGCGTGAGTCGTATACAACTTAATATACCTTATATAAAAAGGTTAAGGTCTAGCCACAAAAGTGGAAAGACCTAAACCAATAATGCTATTGTTTTATGCTATTACTTAAGCTCAACTTTTGCTCCTGCTTCTTCTAATGATTTTTGAATTCCTTCTGCTTCGTCTTTAGAAATACCTTCTTTAATAGGCTTTGGTGCACTATCTACAATATCTTTAGCTTCTTTTAAGCCTAATCCAGTTAATTCCTTAACTAGTTTTACTACAGCTAATTTAGAAGCACCAGCTTCTACTAAAATAACATCAAACTCAGTTTTCTCCTCAACTACAGCAGCGTCTCCACCACCAGCAACAACTGCAACAGCTGCAGCAGCCGGCTCAATACCGTACTCGTCTTTTAAAATAGTAGCTAACTCATTTACTTCTTTTACTGTAAGGTTAACTAATTGCTCTGCGAAATTTTTTAAATCTGCCATTTTTCTATCGTTTTAATAAATTTTTAAAAATATAATTGTTTAAGTGCGTTCTGTTTATCTTTCAGAGAGGGTTTTAAGTATCCCTGCCAATTTACCTCCACCAGACTTAAGTCCTGAAATAACATTTTTAGCCGGTGATTGGAGTAATCCAATAATGTCGCCAATAACTTCTTCCTTAGATTTAATATTTACCAGTGAATCTAATAGTTCATCTCCTACATATATAGCTTCTGCAATGTAAGCCCCTTTTAAAATTGGCTTAGCAGAACTTTTTCTAAAAGTCTTAATAAGTTTTGCAGGTGCATTACTTACCTCAGAAAACATTAAAGAGGTATTTCCCTTTAATACTTCTGGCAACTCTCCGAAATCTTTCTCAGAAGCTTGCATTGCTTTTGCAAGCAATGTATTCTTAACTACAGACAACTTAATATTTGCTTTAAAACAAGCCCTACGTAAATTAGAGGTAGTTTCTGCATCTAAACCAGAAATGTCAGCTAAATAAATAGTAGCATTTTCTGAAAGTTGTAAGGTTAAATCCTTTATAACGGTTAGTTTATCTTCTCTTGTCATAATATAAATTTTAAAGAACCCTTAAACTGCTTTAGTGTTTAATTGAACACTTGGACTCATAGTACTAGACATGTAAATACTCTTTACATATATTCCTTTAGAGGCAGTAGGTTTTAATTTGTTAAGGGTATCCAAAAGTTCTTTAGCATTATCTGCAATCATATCTGCAGTGAAAGAAACCTTTCCAATAGCCGCATGAACTATACCTGTTTTGTCTACTTTAAAATCTATCTTACCAGCTTTTACTTCTGTAATAGCCTTAGCTACGTCCATAGTTACTGTTCCAGTTTTTGGGTTTGGCATTAAACCTCTAGGCCCTAAAACACGACCTAAGGGACCCAATTTACCCATAACACTTGGCATAGTGATGATTACATCAACATCTGTCCAACCGTTTTTAATTTTATCCAAATACTCGTCTAAACCTACATAGTCTGCTCCAGCAGCTGTAGCTTCTGCTTCTTTGTCTGGAGTTACTAAAGCAAGCACTTTTACATCCTTACCTGTACCATGAGGAAGACTTACTACCCCACGAACCATTTGATTTGCTTTTCTTGGATCTACTCCCAATCTAACAGCGATGTCTACTGATGCATCAAATTTAGTGTTGGTGATCTCTTTAACTAGCGCAGAACCCTCCTGTAAAGAATATAATTTATTCTTATCAATCTTAGAAAGCGCTTCCTTCTGCTTTTTTGTTGTTTTTGCCATTGTAATTGCTTTTAAGATATTAGAAAGGTTTGGTACCTGAAACTTTTAAACCCATAGATCTAGCCGTACCTGCAACCATGCTCATTGCAGCAGCAATAGTAAACGCATTTAAGTCTACCATTTTTTCTTCTGCAATAGTTTTAATTTGATCCCAAGATACACTTGCTACTTTTAATCTGTTAGGTTCACCAGATCCTTTCTTAATCTTAGCTGCCTCCATCAATTGTACTGCCGCCGGCGGTGTTTTTACAACAAAGTCAAAAGACTTATCCTTGTATACCGTGATAGCAACAGGCAATACTTTGCCCTGTTTGTCCTGTGTACGCGCATTAAATTGCTTACAGAACTCCATGATGTTAACACCGGCAGCACCTAAAGCGGGTCCAACCGGTGGCGACGGATTCGCTGCACCTCCCCTAACTTGTAGTTTAACTACTTTACTTACTTCTTTTGCCATTGTTTTAAATTAAATTAAAGGTGCTTGAACGGAAGCAACACCCCTTGATATGTAACACTATAATTATACTTTTTCTACTTGCATATAGCTCAATTCTAATGGTGTTTTTCTTCCGAAAATTTTAACCATCACCTCTAGCTTACGCTTTTCTTCATTTACTTTTTCAACAGTACCGTTAAAACCATTAAAAGGTCCATCAATAACCTTAATAGTTTCACCTGGGCTGTATGGAATAGCAGCCATATCTGAATTTACAGTAAGCTCATCTACCTTTCCTAACATTCTATTCACTTCTGTTTTTCTAAGTGGTACGGGGTCACCCCCTTTTGTTTCACCTAAAAAACCAATTACATTGGTAATAGAACGAATAATGTGCACCATCTCTCCACCTAAATTGGCTTTAATCATGATATAACCCGGAAAATAAACTTTTTCTTTGTTTATTTTTTTTCCGTTTCTTATTTGAATTACTTTTTCAGTAGGAACTAACACATCTTCTAGGTAGTCACCAAAACCAAGTCTAGAGACTTCAGATTCGATATACCCTTTAATCTTGTGCTCCTGACCGCTGACAGCCCTCACTACATACCATTTTTTCTCTAAAATTTCAGTCATGGATGTGTTTAGTTAAGAATATTGTTGAAGTAAAGCTGAATAGCCTCATTAAAAACGCTATCTACGCCCCATGTTGCCAAAGCAAATAATATAGAGAAAACAGCAACAACTACCATTAGATTAGAAGACTCTGATCTTGAAGGAAGTGTTACGTTATTCTTTAACTCTTCAAAGGATTCTTTAATATATGTTAACATGGGCACCTGTTTTATTTCATTACGCACGGGAGGGGAGACTCGAACTCACGACACCTGGTTTTGGAGACCAGTGCTCTACCAACTGAGCTACACCCGTATCAAAGACCATTAATGGTCTTATATTTTACATGTAAAGGTATCTGCCTTTGAGGGCAAACACCTTACAGTTATTTATTCAGTAAAGATTAGTCTAGGATTTCAGTCACCTGACCTGCACCTACTGTTCTACCACCCTCACGGATAGCAAAACGCAATCCAATGCTCAATGCAATTGGAGATAGTAAATCTACAGTAATAGTCAAGTTATCACCTGGCATAACCATTTCAACACCATCAGGTAAATTAATAGTACCTGTTACGTCAGTAGTTCTTACGTAGAACTGTGGGCGGTAGTTGTTATGGAATGGAGTGTGACGTCCACCTTCTTCTTTTTTCAACACATACACCTCAGCTTTAAATTTAGCGTGTGGCTTTACAGATCCTGGCTTAACAATAACCATTCCTCTTTTGATATCGCTTTTCTCAATACCTCTTAAAAGAATTCCTACGTTGTCTCCAGCTTCACCTCTATCAAGGATCTTACGGAACATCTCAACACCAGTAACAGTAGATGTTAATTTCTCAGCACCCATACCTATGATATCTACAGAGTCTCCAGTATTAGCTACACCTGTTTCAATACGACCCGTTGCAACAGTACCACGTCCAGTAATAGTGAATACATCTTCTACAGGCATAAGGAATGGCTTGTCTACGTCACGCGCAGGCAACTCAATCCAGCTATCTACAGCATCCATTAATTGCATAACAGTGTCTACCCATTTTTGCTCTCCGTTCAATGCCCCAAGTGCAGAACCAGCAATTACAGGCCCATTATCACCATCGTACTCATAGAAAGATAACAATTCTCTGATTTCCATTTCTACTAGCTCTAAAAGCTCATCATCATCAACCATATCCACTTTATTCATGAATACAACCATTCTTGGAATACCAACCTGACGTCCTAAAAGGATATGCTCTCTAGTCTGCGGCATAGGACCATCCGTAGCAGCAACAACCAAAATAGCACCGTCCATTTGAGCAGCACCAGTAACCATGTTCTTTACGTAATCCGCGTGACCTGGACAGTCAACATGAGCGTAATGACGATTTGCAGTAGAATATTCTACGTGCGATGTATTAATGGTAATACCCCTTTCTTTTTCTTCTGGAGCGTTGTCGATAGAATCGAAACTTCTCCTCTCAGAAAGTCCTGCATTTGCTAACACAGAGGTAATAGCAGCAGTTAATGTAGTTTTACCGTGATCTACGTGTCCAATGGTACCAATATTTAAGTGCGGTTTGGAACGATTAAAGATTTCCTTTGCCATGTTTAATGAATTTTAATCTTAGTTTATATTAGTGTACAATTTATTTGCTGTTATTGAGCCAATGACGAGATTTGAACTCGTGGCCTCTTCCTTACCAAGGAAACGCTCTACCCCTGAGCTACACCGGCTTTTAAAACTACCTAAATAGTTTTAGTTCCATCATACTCAAAGCCTGAAAGACACCCTAGCCAAAACTAAAGTGCCTGCAAGTTAATTTCTTAACTGCTGCTCATTTTACATACAGGCAAAAAGCCTGAGTAAATTTGAGCGGGAGACCGGGTTCGAACCGGCGACATTCAGCTTGGAAGGCTGACGCTCTACCAACTGAGCTACTCCCGCATTCTTATTCTAATTTGTATTCTAAGCTTTTTCAAGCGATTGCAAAATTACAATTTTATCTGAGACAAAAAAATAATTTAACAAAAGTTGTGGGGAGAGCAGGATTCGAACCTGCGAAGACGTAGTCAGCAGATTTACAGTCTGCCCTCGTTGGCCGCTTGAGTATCTCCCCCAAGCTTTTAATAATTTAAAGAACTTATTAAAAATAAGAAAAATATCCTATTTTCAAGAGCCGATAGAGGGACTCGAACCCACGACCTGCTGATTACAAATCAGCTGCTCTAGCCAGCTGAGCTACATCGGCTTTTTACTACTTTTTAACTCAATAAAAAGTCCGCTTTTTCAAACGGACTGCAAATGTAGATATTTATTTATCTATTTAAAACAATTTTTAAAAAAATTTTTATTTTTTTTTGAGCTTTAAGATTTTCGCTTTTCTTTTAATTTCACAATAGCGCGTTCTGCTGCATCACAAGCATTGTCTATAGCCTCTTCAAAGGTTTTACATTGTTTCTTCACTATCACAGAATCTTTAGGAATGTTCACCTTTATTTCTGAAATCTTATTCTCTTTTACGCTGGTGTTTTCTACTTTCAAGTAAACATCTACATCAATAATCGGATCGTAGAATAAAGAAAGCTTCTGGACCCTTCGCTCTAAGAATTCAATAAGGCTAGCGTCTGCATTAAAATTTACAGTTTGAGTGTTTATTTTCATTTAGTGATCTTTAAGTTACTATTTAGACTTATTCCTTGGATGTGACGCCAAATAAGCTTTTTTAAGAGTGGCCATGTTGTTGTGGGTATAGACTTGAGTAGAAGCCAAACTGGCATGACCAAGAAGATCTTTGACAGCCTGCATATCTGCACCTCTATTTAAAAGATGCGTGGCAAAGGTATGTCTCAGCATATGAGGGCTTTTCTTTAACTTGGTGGATACAAAACTAAAATAGTGATTTATTAACCTATAAACAAAGGTTTCATATAGTTTTTTGCCAGAATTGAGTAGAAAAAAAGAAGAAGAATCTTTAATGTTTTCTAATTCAGCCCTCTTCACAATATAGTCTTCTACAAGTCCAGCCAAACTTGGAATTAGAGGTATTATACGCTCTTTATTTCGCTTCCCCAAAACTTTAACCTGAGTATTGCTCAAATCAAAATCTGAGGGCTGCAAAGCTATCAGCTCAGCTCTTCTCATACCTGTTGCGTATAGAAGCTCAAAAATAAGCCTGTCTCTAGTCCCTTCAAAACTATTATCATTCCCTAACTCAGAAAAGACCGCCTGCATTTCTTGCTCTGAAAAAGGAACTGCTATTTTCTTCTTCACCTTTAAAGATTTGTGTGTCGCTAAAGGATTCTTATCTATCACCTGGGCCTTTTTTAGAAACTTAAAATACGCTTTTAAAGAAGATATTTTTCTGTTAATAGAAGCGTGACTTATTTTTTGGTCTACTAGTGCTACAATCCAAGATCTAATAATAGAATAAGACGCATGGTTTACATCTAATAACTCAAATTCTCTTATACAGAAATTTTCAAAAGATTGCAGGTCTTTTTCATACGCCAAAAGGGTATTAGAAGCATAGTTGCGTTCTATTTTAAGGTAAGAGATAAATTGAGCTATAGCCATTGCTTAAATTTATTAAAAAACTAACAAAGCACTCAAATTTTAACAAAAAAAAAGTCCCGTTAAGACGGGACTTTAATTGCAATAATCTTAAACCACTATAGTTCTTCTTGATCTCTAAGACCTTGAATGTAAGTAGCTTTTTGAATCTGAGCTCTTTTCACTACAGAGGGTTTGTTAAACTGTTGACGCGATCTCAATTGACGCATAGTTCCAGTTCTATCAAATTTTCTCTTAAAACGCTTAAGCGCTCTATCTATGTTTTCTCCTTCTTTGATTGGTATAATTAACATGGGCAATAACCTCCTTTCTTTGTGATTTTTAAGTGGCAAATATAAGTGTAATTACCGATTGAACAAGCTTTATTTTAAAATATTTCTCGCAATCACTAATTTTTGAATTTCAGTAGTTCCCTCCCCTATGGTACAGAGTTTAGAATCTCTATAAAACTTCTCTACTGGGTAATCTTTAGTGTAACCGTAACCTCCAAAAATTTGAACCGCCTCATTGGCTACTTTCACACATACCTCAGAAGAATACATTTTAGACATAGCACTAAGTTTGGTCATAGGTCTGTTGGCATTTTTTAAAAAAGCAGCCTTGTGCAGCAATAATTCCGATGCCTCAATTTCAGTGGCCATGTCTGCCAGCTTAAATGAAATCCCTTGAAAAGCACTAATAGGCTTTCCAAATTGGTGGCGCTCTTTAGAGTACTGTAAAGCTGCCCTATAAGCCCCTTTAGCAATGCCTAGTGAAAGGGCTCCTATAGAAATCCTGCCGCCATCTAATATTTTCATTGATTGTACAAAACCATCCCCAACAGCTCCAAGTACAGCAGACTTTTCTAACACACAGTTATCAAAAATAAGCTCTGCCGTTTCACTAGCCCTCATCCCTAACTTATTTTCTTTTTTACCACTAGAAAAGCCTGGAGTTCCTTTTTCAATTACAAAGGCGGTCATTCCATGGCTGTCTCCTTTTTCACCAGTTCTGGCAATGACCACTGCAATATCTCCACTCTTTCCGTGTGTAATAAAGTTTTTAGATCCATTAAGCACCCAACTATCACCTTTTTTAACTGCTGTAGTATTCATACCCCCAGCATCTGAACCTGTATTGTGTTCCGTAAGACCCCAGGCTCCAATCCATTCTGCAGTAGCTAACTTAGGAATCCATCTGGCCTTTTGTTCCTCATTTCCAAAACTTAGAATGTGGTTGGTACAAAGAGAATTATGTGCTGCAATAGAAAGCCCAATAGAAGGGTCTACAATAGAAATTTCCTCAATAATAGCAATATACTCATGGTAACCCAGACCAGAACCTCCAAGATACTCAGGAACCAACACGCCCATAAAACCCAAAGCACCTGCTTCTTTTAAAACGTGAACAGGAAATTCTTGGCTTTCATCCCAAGTCATAATATGGGGCGCTATGTGCTGCTGAGCAAAGGACTTTGCAGATTCAGCTACCATTTTTTGTGTTTCAGAATAATCAAAATCCATTGTATGGAGTGTTTCTGTAATCATAGTATTTTTTTATAAGTTCAAATATAATTTAATTATATCGATTTTTTCTTCTGTCAAGGACATTATGTTTGATATTTCACTTACATCTTTAAACAAACCGTACTTAGCCCTATAAGTCACAATTTTATCTGCTAAATTTCTATCTAAAAAAGGCAACCTACTTAACTGGTATGCGTTAGCTGTATTAATAGATATCTTAGATATAACAGGTAATTTGACTACTTTATATACCTCTTTAACAGCCAAGACTACCAAACTATCCAAACCGTACACCTTGAAGATTTGATCCATATGCGCAAAACCACCAAGAGCTGTTCTATATTTTACAATTCTCTTAGAGAGCACCGGCCCAATACCATAAATAGATTCTAGCGCCTGAGCCGAAACACTATTAATTCCACTTTTAGCCACTTTTGGTTTAGCTGCTAAAAAGCTAGGAGATTTCTCCTGGCTTTTTAACGCTGATGCTTTCACATCCATCAGTTTCATATCCGGAATTACCCCTGTAATATCTGATGATAATTCTCTCTTTATAAATATCTCTGGAATAGATTCAAACAGCAACAGTGGCTTTGGTTCCCTTAGCTTTAAATAAGCAAAATAAGAAAGGTGAATAAAAAACATCACACACAGAAAATAGAAAAACCCTCTTCGTTTATACTGTTGAGAAACAAAAAGGGTTTTATTTTTTTTCATAAGGTCTTTATAAAATATCTGCTTTACAAAAACTAAAAAAGCAAAAACATTTAAGACGCTTGCTTACTTGTTTTTATAGCAGATGTATATTTTTTTAATTCTTGGTTGACTTTAGGAAACAAGAATAGCAAGCCTATCATATTAGGAAATACCAATGCCAATATCATCGCATCTGAGAACTTAATTACAGCGTCTAATGTAGCTGCTGCACCTATCACAACAAAAAGTAGGAATAAAATTTTATAGGTAGTATCTGCTGCTTTTCCTCTTCCAAATAAAAACTTCCAAGACTGTAAACCGTAGTAAGACCAGGAAATCATAGTAGAAAAAGCAAATAGAATGATGGCTAATGTAAGTACATATCTAAATCCAGGAATTACAGAATCATAAGCCATAGAAGTTAAATCTACACCGCCTACATAAGTGCCAGTGCCATTTAAAAGCACTGTACTTCCTGTTCCGTTTCCATATTCAAAAGCTCCAGCATCCATATTAAAGAAAATAATTACCAACGCTGTCATAGTACAAATTACAACGGTGTCTATAAAAGGTTCTAATAAAGCTACCACTCCTTCACTAGCAGGATATTTTGTCTTAACTGCAGAATGGGCAATAGCAGCAGATCCAGCTCCAGCTTCATTAGAGAAAGCTGCTCTTTGGAATCCTACAATGATCACTCCTATAAAACCTCCAACTCCTGCAGATGGTGAAAATGCACCTTCAAAAATCAGCGTAAAAGCACCTCCTAAGTATTGAATGTTAGAAAAAATAATAATTAAAGAAGCTAGTACGTAAATACCTGCCATAAAAGGAACAATTTTCTCAGTTACACTGGCGATTTTTTTAATTCCACCAATGATTACAATACCTACTAAAACAGCTAGTATCACACCAATAATCACACCAGTTGCACCTCCTTGAAGGTCAAACATTGTTTTTAATTGCACTGCAGCCTGATTAGACTGGAAGGCATTTCCACCTCCAAAAGAGGCCCCTACACACAAAATAGCAAAAATAATTCCAAGTGCCTTTCCTAATGATTTGAAGCCCATTTGATCTAGTCCTCTAGAGAGATAATACATAGGACCTCCATAAACAGTTCCATTAGCGTCTACATCTCTATATTTTACGCCAAGTGTACATTCAACAAACTTGGTAGACATACCAATTAGGCCACATACTATCATCCAAAAAGTTGCACCAGGACCACCAATGGCAATGGCTACTGCTACTCCTGCAATATTACCAAGACCAACAGTTCCAGACACCGCGGTAGCTAAAGCTTGGAAATGACTCACTTCTCCCTCGCTGCTCTCATCTTTAATGGTGCCTATTAAATCGCCATCTGCCACATTTAAGTTTGTTTTTTCTACCCCATGGTGGTCTAATTCATCGTGTTTTCCTCTTACTGTGCTAATAGCTAATGGAAATTTAGTAATGCTAGGGAATTTAAAATAGATAGTAAAAAAAGTAGCCCCGCCAATTAAAAGAATTAGGATTATTGGTATGTTGTACCCCCCTATTGGAATAGAAGTCAAAACAAAGCCCTCCCACCAAGAGGCAAAGGGCATAAATGCATCATTGACTTGTTCATCCAATCCTTTTTCTTGCGCAAGGGCTAAAAAAGGAAATAATAAGGTCACTAAAAAGGATATTTTAGTCTTCATAATTTAGGTTGGGTTTGTTTAAGTTTAAGATATTTGTAGTAATATCACATAGCAATATCATGAAAAAAAATGGCCTAATCAAATAAAGGAGTAGGAAAGAAATTACTGGGTGCACATTTTGTTTAATCGCTCAATCTGTTATGGCCTTCCTAACACCATAAGTTTTAATATACAGGAAGTAGTGAGTCCCATATCTAGAGTAAAATACACCCTACCTCTAAGGCAATATAAATTTTAGATTTAAATAATTTTAGCATGCACTTTACAAATCAAATACAGAGCTTCTTTTGGTGTGTACTAAGTCTTTAATCCTAATCCAAAAAGCCAGAAAAAGATAGAGTGCAAAACCAAAGCCAAGGGTTACAAAAGTGACGTAAATAAAAGAAGTCCTGACCACCCTAGCCCTAATTCCAAAACGCTCCGCAATTCTTTCACATACAGTAAAACCATGCCTTTGAAAGAAGTACAGAAATTTATAGAAGCCGCTCATGTTTTAGTTATTTAAATAGATCCAGTGTCTCCAGCCCAGTTCATAAAACCACCTTCTAAGTTAAAGGCGCTTTCAAAACCGACACTCTGCATAAGAGCACAAGCCTGCCCACTTCTATTTCCAGACCTACAATACACGTAGTAATTCTTACTTTTATCTAAGGCCTCTAAACCGTCTAAGAAGCCCTGTCCTAAAAATATATCTAAATGCTGAGCACCCGGAATCACGCCCTCTGCTATTTCATCTGCAGTTCTCACATCTAAAATAACTGCATTGTAATCTTTTTCTAATTGTAAGGCCCAAGCCTCTTGAGATAAATCTGACATAAAAAAAATTTAATACTTCAAAAATAGGTTTTTGTTGGCTGAGTAAAAAACGGAATGCAGCCAAGTCAAAAAAAAAAAAAATTACAGCACGATCTAAAAAATTATATGTACATTTGTATATACAATTTTTGTAACAACATGGATGTAGAAAAAACAATTAAAACTGAAAAGAGGTTAAGCCTGCAAAGCAAGAGTCTCATTCATTTACTGTTGGTTCAAAATAAAATTAATGAAAGTGCACACATAGCGCTAAAACCCTTTAAGGTTTCCTTACAGCAGTTTAATGTGCTTAGAATTCTAAGAGGTCAAAAAGGAACACCGGCAAATCTCTCTACCATTAATGAACGTATGGTCACTAAAATGAGTAATACCTCAAGATTGGTAGACAAGCTTATAGCTAAGGAACTTGTAGATAGGGTGACTTGTGAAAAAAATAGGAGAAAAGTAGAAATAAACATTACTCACAACGGATTAAAGGCTCTTGAAAAAATGGATATAGCCATGCTACTTTCTGAAAATGAACTTCTAAAAACATTTACAGAAGTAGAATTAGTACAATTGAACCAATTATTAAATCAGTTTTAAACAATCATTTATCAAATATTTAAATTTTAACACTATGAAAAAACACTTATTAACAATTGCCGCAGCATTTTTAGCTGCCACCACATTTGCAACCCCAACTTTAGATCCTACTAACGGCTCTGTGGAGAAAAAAGTAGTAAATGTAGATGCCAGTAAGGTTACATGGAAGGCTTACAAAGTAACAGGTTCACATGAAGGCAACATTAACTTGGCTTCAGGAAATTTAGACTTTAACGGAACTACTCTTAGTGGTGGTGCTTTTGTAGTAGACATGACTACTATAAACACTACAGATTTAGAAGGAGAATCTAAGCAAAAGTTAGAGGGTCACTTGCAATCAGATGATTTCTTTGGTACCACCAAACACAAAACTGCCGCATTGGAGATCACTAGTGTAAAAGCCAGCGGAAAAAATGCTTACACAGCCACGGCTAATTTGACAATTAAAAACATCACTAAAAAAGTAAACTTTACTATTTCTGTCTACGGGAACAAAGCTACCGCTAGCTTAAAAGTAGATCGTACAGAGTTTGACATTCGTTATGGTTCAGGTTCTTTCTTTGACAACTTAGGAGATAAAACCATCTATGATGAGTTTGACCTTGTAGTAGATCTACAGTTCTAAAAAAAAGACAAACACAATGTTTTAAATCACAGAGTCTTACTTGGGCTCTGTGATTTTTTTTTATACCCATTGAAATATCAAATAGGTTTGTTATATTTGCGTAATGATTCACAATAAAAAACAAAATTGGTGGTGGAGCAACTTACAACAAACGCTGTGAGCTAAGCACTACTTTTATATATATGAAAGGCTTGTCTACACAGACAAGCCTTTTTTCTTTTTTAGTATCGGCCCAAAGGCCAAAAAATCACAAGTATGACCTACGTATTAAAAACTACTTTTAAAAAAATTTTAGCAGACACCATCACGCCAGTGAGCGTTTACCTAAAGATCAGAGATAAATATCCAGGCAGTATTTTGCTAGAAAGCAGTGACTATCACGCCAATGACAACAGTTTTTCATATATCTGCTTTAACCCCATTGCCAGTATTGAGGTTAAAAACCAAACAGTAACACGCGCATTCCCAGACGGGACAAAAAATGCAACACCCATTACTAAAGAGACGGACATTCCAAAAGTACTCACTGGTTTTTCTAAGAAATTTGAAAGTGAAAAGCAGGACTTTAAATTCATTACCCAAGGGCTCTTTGGTTTTATGACCTATGACGCAGTACAGTTTTACGAGGACATAAAAATTAGCAAAAAGACGGGCGGACAAGACCTTCCTGAACTCTACTATGCGGTTTACCAAAATGTGATAGCCATTAATCACTTTAATAATGAGGCCTATATTTTTGCACATTGCTATGACCAAGACAGCAATGTAGCAGAGTTAGAACGGCTTATTGCAGTAAAAAATTTTGCTACCTATCCCTTTAAAACAGAAGGGAACCCAGAGATTAATATTAAAGATCAGGCCTACAGAGATTTAGTAGAAACAGCTAAAAAGCACTGCCAACGAGGTGACGTATTCCAACTAGTACTCTCTCGCCGCTTCACACAAAAATTTAGTGGAGATGAGTTTAATGTATACAGAGCCCTAAGAGCCATAAACCCTTCTCCATATCTATTTTATTTTGATTACGGCAACTATAAAATTTTTGGAAGTTCACCAGAAGCGCAGCTAGTAGTCAAGGATCAAAAAGCAGAAATACACCCTATTGCCGGTACTTTTAAGCGGAGCGGAGACGATGAGAAGGACGCCCAACTGGCTAAAAAACTCACCCTAGACCAAAAAGAAAACGCAGAGCATGTCATGCTGGTAGACTTAGCAAGAAATGACCTAAGTAGGCATGGAAAGATGGTTACTGTGGAAAACTATAGAGAGGTACAATTCTTCTCTCACGTCATACATTTAGTCTCTAAAGTTACTGGAATTAAAAAACCAGAAACGCCTACCATGTCTATAGTGGCAGACACCTTTCCTGCTGGTACCCTAAGCGGAGCTCCCAAGCACAAGGCCATGGAGCTCATAGAAAAATATGAGCCTACGCCAAGGGGTTATTATGGAGGTGCTATTGGTTTTATGGATTTTGAAGGCAATTTTAACCACGCCATCATGATCAGAACTTTTTTAAGTAAAAATCATGAATTACATTATCAAGCTGGCGCAGGCATTGTAGCTGCATCGGACCCAGAATCTGAATTACAGGAAACCTACAACAAATTAGGAGCCCTTACAAAAGCATTGAAAATAGCACAAGACATTTACTAATACATTCTTATGACCCACATATTACTCATAGATAATTACGACAGTTTCACTTATAATTTGGTGCACTACTTAGAAGACCTGGGTGCCCAAGTGAGCGTTTTTAGGAATGATAAAATTTCCTTAGAAGCTGTAGAGACATATTCTCATATAGTGCTATCTCCCGGACCAGGAATACCAGAAGAAGCTGGACTTTTAAAAGAAATAATAAGACAGTATGCACCCACTAAAAAAATATTTGGGGTGTGTTTAGGCCAGCAGGCCATTGCAGAGGTATTTGGGGGGCGCTTAGAAAACCTAACCCATGTGTACCACGGGGTGGCCACTCCCATAGAGATAGTTAAACCAGAGGCCCCTATTTTTAAAGACCTTCCTAGTTCTTTAGCCGTTGGAAGGTACCACTCTTGGGTGGTCTCAGCTCCTCTTCCAGATTGCCTAGAAGTCACAGCTGTAGACGCAGAGGGGCAAATCATGGCACTACAGCACAAAACATACGACATACAATCGGTACAGTTTCACCCAGAGTCTATACTCACCCCAAGTGGAAAGAAAATGCTAGCCAACTGGTTGGAGCTTCCTTTTGAGTATGACCCAGAGAAAAAAATAATCCTATGAAAACCATTTTAAATAGACTTATCCAGCATGAGGTGCTCTCTAAAGAAGAAGCCAAGGACATTCTCATTGGCATTGCAAAAGCGCAGTACAATGAATCTGAAATTGCCTCTTTTTTAACAGTATATATGATGCGCAGCATACAACTAGAAGAACTAGAGGGCTTTAGAGACGCTCTTTTAGAGTTGTGCTTACCCGTAGATCTCTCCGCCTACACCCCCATAGATTTATGCGGCACTGGCGGAGACGGAAAAGACACCTTTAATATCTCTACACTGGCCTCCTTTGTAACAACAGCCAATGGAGTTAAAGTAACCAAGCACGGAAACTACGGGGTCTCATCTAGCTGTGGGAGTAGCAATGTCATGGAAGCGTTGGGTATTAAATTCACAGCAGATAAAGATTATTTAGAAAAAGCTTTAGACCAGGTAGGTATTTGCGTATTACACGCACCGCTCTTTCACCCGGCTATGAAACAAGTAGCCCCTATTAGAAAAGCATTGGGTGTAAAAACCTTTTTTAATATGCTAGGACCTATGGTAAACCCAGCCTTTCCTACCCACCAAATGGTAGGAGTTTTTAACCTAGAATTGGCTAGAATATACGGCTACCTTTACCAAAAAACAGATAAGACTTACAGCATAGTTCACGCCTTAGACGGCTATGATGAGGTCTCATTAACAGGCCCTACTAAAATCATTAGCCGCCATACAGAATCTGTTTTGGTTCCTGAAGATTTTGGCGTTAGCGCGCTTAGCGCCGCTGATATTGCAGGGGGTGAGTCTGTAGCCAGTGCTGCCAAAATATTTGTAGACATATTGAGTGGTAAAGGAACCACAGCCCAAAACCAGGTAGTTGCTGCCAATGCTGCCTTGGCTATTAATACCGCAAAAGGAATAGGCATAACTCCTGCATTTGAGCAAGCCTTGGAAATCTTAAAAAACGGCAGTGCACTTAAAAAATTACATCAATTACAAGCCCTATAAATGAACATTTTAGATAGAATTGTAGCAGACAAAAGAGTAGAGGTTTCTTTAAAAAAGGGGCTGGTTTCCGTTTCTTATTTAGAGGCATCAGGTTTATTTGAACGATCCTGCACCTCTATGGCCAAGGCTGTAGTCAGAAGCAAAAGTGGTATTATAGCAGAGCACAAAAGGCGCTCTCCCTCCAGAGACGTCATAAACAACAGCCTTAAGCTCCCAGCTGTAGTGACTGGCTATACAAATGCAGGAGTTTGTGGTATTTCTGTACTCACAGACGGCCCTTATTTTGGAGGTGCCTTAGAAGATTTATTATTGGCCAGAGCCTCTGTAAACACCTCACTGCTCAGAAAAGAATTTATTATTAGTGAGTACCAAATTATTGAGGCCAAGGCCCACGGGGCCGATGTTATTTTACTCATTGCTGCCATTCTAAGCCGCCCAGAAATTGAGCAATTTTCTACCCTAGCACAATCTCTTGGCATGGAGGTACTCTTAGAAGTTCATGACGGAGTAGAACTGGAAAAAGCCATCATGCCTTCTTTAAACATGATTGGTGTAAACAACAGAAACTTAAAAACTTTTGAAGTCTCTTTAAATACTTCTAGAGATTTGATAACTAAAATACCTTCAGACTTTGTCAAAATTTCTGAAAGTGGCCTATCAGAAATAGCAGCCATTAAAGACCTACAATCCTGCGGATTCCAAGGTTTTTTAGTGGGAGAAAATTTCATGAAAACAAATAATCCTGGCGCTGCTGCCTTAGATTTTATTTCAAAAATTGAAGCCTAAAATGGATAAAAAATCTTTGCATACACCCTTTAACACGCCACAACTAAAAGTCTGCGGCATGAGAGAACCTGAAAATATAGGAGCCCTATCAGCATTAGCCCCAGCCTTTATGGGCTTTATTTTTTGGCCGCAGTCTAAACGTTTTGTCTCTGAAAGCCTGCCTGAAATTCCGGCTAATATTAAAAAAATTGGTGTGGTGGTAAACCAATCACTGTTAGAAATTTTAGAATTAATTAAACTTTACTCACTGCAAGGCATTCAGCTACATGGCAGTGAAAGTCCTGCAGATTGTGAGACACTTAAAAATACTTGGAAAGAATTAAACCCAGCATCGGAACAGGAGCTTATTTTAATTAAAGCTTTCTCTGTTGGTGAGCATTTTAATTTTAGTGTATTAGAGGCCTATGAGCCCTATTGTAATTACTTTCTATTTGACACCAAAGGAAAACTACCCGGTGGCAATGGCTATGGCTTTTCTTGGGACCTTTTGGCCCCCTATCCCAGTAGTACCCCTTATTTTTTAAGTGGTGGTATTGGAGAACAAAGCAGCCATAAATTAGCTGCTTTCTTAAAAAATCCAGCCTCAAAAATGTGCGCTGTTATAGATGTAAATAGTACTTTTGAAGAACCAAATCTAAGCAAAGATATTGAGGCTTTAAGCCGTTTTAAAAATGCCTTAGAACAAAAATTTATATGACCTAAAAAAATCCCTATGAAAACATCTTATCATGTAAATGAACAAGGATATTACGGCGCCTTTGGGGGTGCTTATATTCCTGAAATGCTTTACCCTAACACAGAAGAACTCAGAACCCAGTATTTGGATATTATGGGCTCTGATGAATTTAAAAAAGAATTTAATGCCTTGCTAAAAGATTACGTAGGCAGGCCTACACCCCTTTACTTTGCTAAAAGACTCTCTGAAAAGTACCAGACAAAAATATACCTTAAAAGAGAAGATTTGTGTCATACTGGGGCTCATAAAATAAACAATACTATTGGACAAATACTTATAGCCAAACGCCTTGGTAAAACCAGAATCATTGCAGAAACTGGCGCTGGCCAGCACGGGGTAGCCACTGCAACTGTTTGTGCCCTTATGGGTATGGAATGTATTGTGTATATGGGCGCCGTAGACATTAAAAGACAGGCACCCAACGTAGCCAGAATGAAAATGTTAGGAGCTACTGTACGCCCGGCAGAGTCTGGGAGCAAAACCCTAAAAGACGCCACCAATGAGGCTATTAGAGATTGGATTAACAAGCCTGTCAATACCCATTATATTATTGGTTCTGTAGTAGGGCCACACCCTTACCCAGACATGGTAGCGCGTTTTCAGTCTGTCATATCAGAAGAAATTAAAAGCCAGCTTTTAGAAAAAGAAGGCCGTGAAAATCCAGACCATGTAGTGGCCTGTGTGGGTGGAGGAAGTAATGCTGCCGGTGCCTATTATCATTTCTTAGACAATACAGATGTAAATATAATTGCGGTAGAAGCAGCTGGAAAAGGAATTCATACTGGTGAGAGTGCCGCCACCTCTGCACTTGGTAAAGAAGGAATTATTCACGGAAGTAAGACCCTGCTTATGCAGACCCCAGACGGACAAATTACAGAGCCTTATTCTATTTCTGCAGGTTTAGATTACCCTGGTGTAGGCCCCATGCATGCCCACCTTTTCCAATCTGGAAGGGCAGAGTTTATTTCTGTGACAGATGAAGATGCCATGGCTGCTGGGCTAATGGTTTCTAAAATGGAAGGGATTATTCCAGCCATAGAAACTTCTCATGCCTTTGCCATTTTTGACACTAGGCCCTTTAAAAAAGATGATATTGTAGTGGTAAACTTATCTGGACGGGGAGACAAAGACTTAAACACCTACATTGACTACTTTAAATTATGAACCAAAATAGAATTAACCAAAGAATGACAGATCCTAAAAAAGTCTTGTCTATATATTTTACAGCAGGCTATCCAGCCAAAGAAGATACCACTTTAGTGCTTCAAAGCCTCCAAGATGAAGGCGTAGATTTAATAGAAATTGGACTGCCTTTTAGTGACCCACTAGCAGACGGGCCCACCATACAAGAAAGTTCTACTGCTGCCCTTAAGAACGGGATGAGTACTCAATTGCTGTTTGAACAGTTAAAAGATATTAGAAAAACCATTCACATACCACTTATTGTTATGGGTTATTTTAACCCAATGCTTCAATACGGAGTTGAGGCTTTTCTAGCACAGTGTGCTGCCATTGGTATAGACGGCATTATTATGCCAGACCTCCCACTAGCAGAATACGAGTTGCATTATAAAGACCTCTATGAAAAACATGGCATAAAAAATATATTTCTAATTACGCCACAAACCTCAGACGCAAGGATAAAAGCCATTGACGCCGCCTCTGACGCTTTTATTTACCTTGTAAGCACTGCCAGTGTTACTGGGAGTAAAAGTGGTTTTGGCGCAGAGCAGGAGGCCTATTTTAAAAGAATTAAAGATATGAACCTTAAAAATCCACTGGTAGTGGGCTTTGGAATTCATGACGCCCACACCTTTGAGCAGGCCACTCAAAATACATCTGGTGCCATAATTGGCTCTGCTTTTATTAAAACCATTACTGCAGAGGGACTTAGCGGTATAGCGCCATTTATTAAAAGTCTAAGGAAATAGAAATTCTAAATAACTAATAAGGTTCCCAGACTAACAAATTAGAGCCCTGTCAAAAGCAACAGCAATGAATTATTTTAAGAAATTTCTACTTAAAAACGCTGGCCTCATAGCCCTACTTGCTGTTACCCTAGGCCTAGCGCCCTTTAATCCAGAGCCTCACATTTGGGGCAAAATTAAATGGATACAGGGTGGCGCTAAAGGCATGCAAGCCATGGACTGGTTTGACGTTTTCTTTCACGGCATCCCCTTTCTACTGCTAGTCTTAGTTGCCATTTTTAAAGGGATGGAACTGATGGAAAAAAGGAGTATATGAGCGAATCGTGAACAAGGGAAAGAGCAAGAAACTGGCATTAATAGCAGTGTCGAACAAGCTACTCAAACAAAGTTTTGCCATAGCTAAATTGGGCAGGCCCTATGATGAAACTTACGTTTCAGTATTAGGCTTAATGTAGTTGAAAATTAACAATAATAAAGCTCAAAGAAGCGTTAAAACGAATCTATGAGCCTAGAATAATAGTGTCTTGAATTAATAAAGAAAAAAGTTGTTTTTTACCTCAGTTCTTTGTTGTGTGCAGTTTTTTATTCCGTTATTCTTTTCTTCAAATCCATTCTTTCGTGCAATATTCTCGTTATCTCAATATAATTTTTGTTTACAGTTCTGTAGAATATTATGTGTCGATTTGCTGTCATTCCGAGAAGTTGCATTGATATTCCTTCGTAATTTTTTCCCAAATCTGGATTTTCAGCAATTTCTTGACAGTTAGAAATTAGTTCATCGTAATATTTGTCAGCTTGATTTTCCGACCAAACCTCAAAAGTATAATCCCAAATCTTTGATAAATCCTCAACAGCTTTGTTGGTTAATTTATATTCAGCCATTCGAGTGTTTTTTCGCTTTTAGAGATTCAAGGTGTTTTTTGGGGTCAAAGTCGTGAGCTATTCCGCTGTCAATTCCTTCTTTAATTGCGTTTTTTAAAGCAATCACTTTACTTTCTTCTTCTTCTAAAAGTCTTAATCCTGCGCGTATGACTTCACTAACATTTTTAAACCTTCCTTCGCTTATACTACTTTGGACGAATTGGTCAAAATAATTTCCGAGTGATATTGATGTGTTTTTGTTCATTTGATTGCTATTTGCCCAAATATACCAAAAATTGGTATGTTAGCAAAATTTTTTTCAAATTGCACACAACGTGAACAGCACCATTTAAGCATGAATCCGGTACTAGTATTCATCGTAGAAAACAATGTCATTATTTAGGCGATAGAAAGATGAAAAGTTTGTTGAGTATGGCAAGTGTTTCAGCAATACAGCACGATAGTGAATTACGTTTGTATTATAAGAGGAAATTAGCCGAAGGAAAAGATAAAATGTTAGCCATCAATAATGTTAGAAATAAACTAATATCCAGAGCTTTTGCAGTAATTAAAAGAGGAACACCTTATGTGGTTCTTCAACAACATGCAGCATAAAAAATTGTATAACGTCAGCATAAAGTGAACTTTTTAAGGTTATAATTTAAGGGAGACATTTTTTAAATTTATAAACCCTAAAATTAGTATTATGCCAAAGAAAAGAAGTGCAAGTTCACTTATTGGTGACTTAAAACAAAAGACTCGAAAATCTTACGGTTCCGAGGAAAAAATCAGAATAATTATTGAAGGTATTCGTGGAGAGAGCTCCATAGCAGAGTTGTGTTGAAAGGAAGGCATTTCTCAAGATATTTATTACAAGTGGAGCAAAGACTTTATGGAAGCAGGAAAGAAGCGATTAAGTGGTGATACAATGCGTGAGGCCAATACCACCGAGGTTCGTCATTTAAAGGATGAGAATAGTGACTTAAAGGAACTGGTGGCAGAGTTTTCACAACAAGACAACTGCTGTAAACCAGATGTGGCAAACGGACTTTACCTACTTTAAGATCTTTGGATGGGGTTGGTATTATTTATCTACCATATTAGATGATTATAGTTGATTTATTGTAAGCTGGAAGCTCTGTTCGACCATGAAGGCAGAAGATGTGAAAGAAACTCTTGACGATGCGTTTTTGGTAGCTAATCTATCAGAAAAACAAAGACCAAGATTATTATCCGATAATGGCTCCTGCTATATATCTCATGAGTTGGCAAATTATCTTGAGGATAAAGACATGGAGCACGTACGTGGGAGACCCATGCATCCTCAAACACAGGGAAAAATTGAACGCTATCATCGGTCCATGAAAAACATAGTGAAACTGGATAATTATTTTAGTCCAGGTCAACTGGAAGAAAAACTAAAGGAATTTGTTCGGTATTACAACTACGAAAGATGCCATGAGTCAATCAAAAACCTTACCCCATCTGAAGTGTATTACGGAACGGGGAATCGAAAATTAAAACTACGAGAAATGACAAAAAACAGAACCTTAAATGCTAGAAAAAAACAATATCAAAAAATTAATCTAAATTAGCTAAAGACTCTTTTATTTTTTGACCTGAAAAGTTCAAATTCATTTGACTACATACACACAGCTCTTACCAATGTTCAAAGTGAATGTTTTCAGCTATTTAGATTGTTGGATAGTTACTTAAAGAAACGAACGGCTACCAAGAACAAGATGCATGGCAAGGAGTATATGAGCGAATCGTGAACAAGGGAAAGAGCAAGAAACTGGCATTAATAGCAGTGTCGAATAAGCTACTCAAACAAAGTTTTGCCATAGCTAAATTGGGCAGGCCCTATGATGAAACTTACGTTTCAGTATTAGGCTTAATGTAGTTGAAAATTAACAATAATAAAGCTCAAAGAAGCGTTAAAACGAATCTATGAGCCTAAAATAATAGTGTCTTGAATTAATGAAGAAAAAAGTTGTTTTTTACCTGAGTTCTTTTTTGGCAACAGTATTTTATTTTGTTTCAACAATGTCCAATCCTTTTATCTTATATTTTTTTCTGTTATCTTCAATTGCATTTCCGTCTGGTTGAGATAAAATCATTTTATTTTTTTTATCTATTTTTTGAATACTTAAATAATCCCAATTCTCTCGATGTTCAAATTCAGTCGATTGAGGATTAAAAATAAAATACATTAACCACCTTGAATTTATAGGTAAAGTAAAATCCAAATATCCATCAAGATTATAGTCGTAAAAATTAAAATTAATAGTTCCGAGAGTTACATTATCTTCAATATTTTCTATTACTTGTATTTCTCTGTTATCTTTATGAATGGTCATTTTTTTTATTCCACCATAATAACCAATGTTTTCGGAATAACTTAAATTTTCATCCCAAACAACATCAAGTGAGTAATTTTGTACTTTATATATTCCTGTTTTATTAATATTTACTGTTATTATCTTCTCTTTCGAAAATTCTTGCCAATTATTTTCTTGTGCAAAAATGAAGTTAGATAAAACTATAAGTGCTATAAATATTGTTTTTTTCATAAATTTATTAATCTGTGAACATAATTATTTGAAAATCAAAACTGTATTTCTTACAATTTGGACAGTAGTTGTTTTTTGTATTCAATTTTAAATCAAAATTATCCAAAGTGTAATTGTTCTCATTGTTTTGGCTCCTATAAAACAAGAGTGTTCTTTTAAATTTCGATTATTAATTATGCGGTTAATTTTTTCATTTTTTCTAAATGTCTAGTCCTGAAATATAGCTACAGGTTAAAATTGATTTTACGCTGTTTTTAAATATACCATATTAGGTGTTTTGAAGTCAAAAGATAAATGTAATCTTATTTCGTTTTTATTCTAATACGCATTCAAAGGTTCCTATGACTTTAAATGTTGATAGATCTTCTTCTTCTAACACTATGATTTCATATGAGCTATCAGTTGATAATGGTTTTAAAATAATGGATTGGTGTTTCCAACCATTTTCATCTTCATATTTTTTACTCTCATATTCTTTGATAGTGTAACAAGAGCCAAAATCAGAATCATACATATTAGTGTTTTCAACCAAAACTATTTGACCATTTCTAGAGCCTCCTGAATATTTTCTAAATAAACATAATGCACCATTTGGAATTACCTTATTCATTGATTCACCAAATACCTTACAAGCAAAGAGCTCTTCAGAAGCCTTGCTCCCTCTTGGTACTCTCACCCAATCAAAATCTGAATGATCAACGATTTGTAATTCACTAAAATTTCCTGCCGCCACTTTTAGGTCGTAAACAGGCACTGCATTAGTATAAGGCATGATCGGATTAGGATCAATTAAAGATGACTTAACTTCTCCTGAGAACGTTTCAATAAACTCTGATAAATAATCTCTCAATTCAGCATCACAGACATAAACATAAGTACCCTTTATACCTCTTAACATTATCGTTTTATAGATGTTTAAGATGTAAGCTTTAAGTTCCTTTGGATCTTTTATAGATTGTTTACCGTTCTTGTCGAAATAATTTTCTTCTCTTATAAAAATTTCATCTTTGGTTTTATCATACGATATTTCATATCCGAAAATTACGCCAGTATAATTCAAATCATACCCTTGTGTGGTATGTATACAGCCAACTTCTTCTAGGGAATTATCACTGTTAATCCAGTCAACTGCAACATTATTCCATCTTAACGAAACATCTTCAATATTGATATCAAATTTAGAGGGTTCCTTTTTTGAAATCCAAGGCCAAGAATAGCCGGCAACAAGACGGGCAAGCCCAACCTCATTGTTCTTCTTTTTAATCTCTTCTACCATCAAAGCCAAAGAATCAAAAAGATAGAATTCGTAATCTTTTGATTTGAATTTTATTTTATTCGGTTTTATTGTCTGCCTTAAAACTCCGTCAATATATGCCACATAACCATTGCCGCCTTTTACACGAAATTGTGACTTCAAATATTCTATGCGTGTTGTAGGTTTTGATTTCAATGATTCAAACTTTGAAAGACTTACATCAGAAGGCTTAATTGATTGATCCTGATCATAAAAAAGGATGGCTTTATTGGATTGGTGAACTACGAAATCCAATTCATCCGCCTCATTCTTATTTAAGCCTAGTTTTATACAGGCTTTATCAAATGCACCAAAATAAGCTCCTAGACTAACCCGTCTTCTTAGCCTATGCGATTCATCTACAAGTAAAATATCATATTTTTCTTTAGTAGTTTCTGCAGGTCCAATCACCATGCTTGCCTTGAGACCATTTACATTTTGAAACACTTTTTTTAGCGTACTACGAAAAGAGGACATAGGTACCACTAGACCCATTTTGGGGTTTGGAAACTTCTTTCTCAATGATTTAATCTTCTCAGTGAAAAGGGCTTCTTCCTCTCCAAATTCTTTATAATTAAACTCTGCATTATCTGAATGCAGCAACTTGAATAAAAAGACTGCAAGTATTGTTTTTCCAGTTCCAGCCCCTCCTTCAATTATGATATTTTTAAACTTATTACTTAACAAGCAATCTATGATTAACATCAAACCTTCTCTCTGATCAAAAGTCAATGTTTTGTAAGGCGAATATTTATATAAATCTGAATTATCAATAAATTCTAGAGAGTGAACACCAATTCCTTCTGCTCTTAGCAGGTTCCATACCACTTTGAAAATTCCTTTGTACAAATCTTCTTGCTGATAATAAGTATGGTTTGCAATTCCGACATTGCCATTGAGCAGTTTATACTTGCCATCTCCTGAAATGTATTTGATCAAATTTGACTCAATATCAAGGGTTGCAGATTTATTAAAAGCCCCACTCGTTAACATATGGACAACTGTCAATGTTTTTTTCTTATCATTCTTGAGATGACTTTTCATTCTTGAATAGGCATCTGTAGTTTCTCCTACATAGGCGATTTTAGAGTTTTCATCACTTAAAATATAAACGACCGGCCATAAATCTTTAACATATTGAATATCATTTATATCCTCAAATACTTTTTCGTCAAAACCATATCGTTTAACAGCTAAACTAAGATCAGACATTATAATTCGTTATATTTTTTGGCAGTTCCCTTTGCTTTTTCTACTGGGTATTTTTCTCCGTTCTTTTTGATTTTTTCGAGCAGAATATCTTTGACATCAAAGCCGTATTTCTCAGCTAACAGAAGAGAATAAGCAAGAACATCAGCTAATTCCTCTTTTACTTTTGCCTTATCTGCGTCTTCGTGAGACTTCCACAAGAAGTTTTCTAAAAGCTCACCTGCTTCAATATTGAGAGCAACAGCTAGGTCTTTAGGATTGTGAAACTGTTCCCAGTCTCTTTCATTTCTGAATTTAATAAGAGCTTCGGTTATTTCTTTTATGTCACTCATATTTAGTTTTTCTTAATGAAACACAACGTTCCATGTATGGTGTCGTAGCATTCCGCAGGGTGCTATGCACTATACACATCTTAAGTTTGATTTCTAATAAAACAGTTAGTTTTAGTTATTAATCAGAAAGAACAAAAGAGAGAATTAAGGTTACTATATACGGTGAAGCAAGACTTTGACAACATTGATAATCCTCTCTCTTTTACTACTTAAATCACGATCAGTTCTGTGAGACTTTAGATCTCGTTTTCAAGTTGTTGTGAGCACAAGTAGCTGGTTCTTTCATAAATCAATTCTTATGAATAAATATAAGGAAACTTTTGGAGTTGACATCAGTAAAGATGTCTTTGATATCCACGGTAGTGCTACAGGATATTATCATTACAGACTCGCTCAATTTCTTTACAAAAATGAAGTGATAGTCTCTGTCGTAAACCCTT